>OGTJ01000012.1_pt1 | contig 226995 bp, 120 predicted proteins | sample 1574611 | NCBI WGS metagenome assembly OGTJ01 (sample SAMN03295858, study PRJEB24534) | human gut metagenome | isolation source: fecal sample 1 from infant 9 | host: Homo sapiens | place: USA: Pittsburgh, PA | collected 2014-07
CCCCCCTCCCCCTCTCTATCTCTTTTGCTTTCTTTTGAAGTATATATATTTAGAAGACAGAATCCGTGCTTTCTTGCCAAAGCGCTTTCAATTCGAAAACTATATCCACCCGCAACCTCAACATACCAAATTGCCAACTACAACACTTTTATTTCTATTATAGTTGCTGTCCGTCTTACTCAAAAAATTTACATACTGTTCTTACTACCTCACTGAGCCAAACTAAGCGCCATGTTACAATCACCATTTAATTTTGTTCCTAAAGACAAGAGGAAACGGTCTCTGAGCCCTACAGTTACAATGCAAAGACATACAGATGATATATCTAGCGCAGCCACTCCCAAATATTCCGAACGCAATAAGATGCTATTGTTACATACACCACCACCAAGTACTCACAAACACCATCATCTCCGGTCTAAAAAGCAAAAAGTTGGTGATGCTTGTGCAACAGTTACTGTTTCACACCCAGCACAAACGTTGTCGCCCACACCACTAAACTATGATATCAAGGGTCGTGAAAACAATGGTACCCATACAGCACCATCCACTCCATCAATAGAAACTCATCAATATCAAGACCAGCAAGTTCACACACCACCACCAACAGCAGCCAAAATAAAACCATACATCAATAGAAACACAAGCTCAACCAGTCATCAACGCTCGTCGTCAATTGAAACCAAGTTGAAAATAATGCAACTAAAGATTGATAATCTCGAAGATTGCTCAGCCAGAGACGAGATACTGGACTTGTTACAATCAACAATTGACGAATTGAGTCAGAATGAAAGGGAGTTGCAATTACCAAGGCGGAAGTTTGATGAGTTTATGTTTGAGTCAAATGATCCAATGACTCCCATTAATCAAATTATGAGCAAAGACGATTCAGAGTTTAGTACGCCACCTCCGTTATATCATCAATCAGCAGCAGATTCAAAGCAGCTGGGAAATTACCTAAATTTGGATGATTATTGTATACCTTCGTTTGCTATATGATATAGAGCAAAGAAGCTCTCAACTTTGTCAACTGCTGCTGGCAGCAAAATATCATTGCAATTTGAGTTCTGCTCGAGATTGCATCAATGACAGTTGGTCTACTTTAAGCACTGAGCGCTGATTCACACAAATTGGGGTTTTGTTTGGTGCTTTCTTTGTTTTGTTTCGGCTACACATGATACAGTGTGTTTGGGGGTCAACTACTTTTTTTTTTCGGTATCTACTTATTTTATCCTGGGTTTCCTTTGTTTATTTCTTTGGCTTTTAGTTGGTTTGGTTGTTAACTTGTACTTTTATCATCTGTATTCTATATACAACAATATCAATGTAACATATTATTGAGAGCTAGTTTATAATATCACAGTCATTTGCGAAGGAATACCCTTTACTAGTTTAGCCCTTATTTCCGCTTGGGAAAAGAACTAGCAGAATTACATAGGCTGCGTGTATCTGAAACAATGCACGTTAGCTGTAACATGCAAGAATGCAAATTGTTGTTTATAGTTTTATAGCCTTTGGTTTTAAATTTTGGTTTTAGTTATTGGCTTTCACAAAAATATACACGTCTTTCCTCTTACACAAACCTTCGAAACAAAAAGCGCAATTCCGGCTTCAGATTCAGATTCAAAAACTACTTTATACACACATACACACATACACACATACACACATACACACAGAACGGTGTTTGCATATGCCGTGATTTTAACCAAATGTGAAAATTAGCGTTTAGCTACTAAGCTACACTCACCCATCGAAAATTGAGTTTCATTCATTCTCGTCCAGCTTTTTGTCGTCTAAATATGAAACCATACAAATACTAAGATACATTAAGCCCTTGTGGGATGTGGGCTTATTTTCGGGAACACTAAACAATAAGGTATTATATTCCGATCTTCTCTTCATTCGGCCAGAATAATGATGATCTATGAAAGTAAACAGTGACAGTAAAAGATATGTGCAATACACAATGTACAATGTACAATGTATAAAGTTTAACTCACTCCCATTTATTACCGATTAGGAAACATTATTACTTAAGCGATTCCCATCTGCACAATCTAAATTCAAAACTTGTCTCACTTTTCTCTCTCTCTCGTCAACACAACAATGCAGCTCATATAATGTTTGGTCAACCATTCCTTAATATATATAAATGCCGCTTGGTTGAGAGATTTACAAGACAGCCTACACATTTGTCATTGGCTGAAAAACACAATGGGCTTATTGCTTCTCCGTCAAATGTCGTAGAAAGATCCGCATTATGTTTCTAACAAACCCCTTTCAATTGTTTCTTTTCTCCTCTTCTTTTAACTTTGACAGTGACGATGATGCAGTTTTCCCTCCATCTCTTTGTGTGCATACAACAGATAGATCTGCATTTTAACGGAACTCCATTTTCATCACATAACCATTGCATTCGAGTTAATACTTTAACGCTTTGGGGGTTGACACTGCTTTGATTATTTTAGGAGCGACACTGTAAAGCAAAATGAAGCCACAAGTACTCTTGTGTCCAGATTATCTGTACGCCTTCTGTGCATCCTCGTCCACCATTATCTTTGAAATCTACTAGATCACGTAAGCTGATAAGCGGCTGTAATTTTCGTTGCCACGATATCGTAATGGGAAGATGCAAGAGTTGACATAGAAGCAACAGGAGTTGCGTTACGGAAATGTCAGGCATTGAACTGAAGGATGGGGAGGAAATACTAAATTTGTATTTTGGCACTGCCAGAGTAGGGATAACGGATACGCTGCTCACATGCATGTCACTAAATTATACACTCCATAGATTAGTGTTACCCAAATTGACAAGATAAAAAATGTGCTAGCCGTCCCTTTTGCACCCTTTCTTTTCGTCGCCGTATCAAGGGTTGCTTTCAAACAATTGCTTCAAATTCTCACGATTTACGTCTCTTTCACAAATCAATTGTTTGTGCTTCTCCAACACTGCATGCCAAATGTGTCAAGTGATCGAATTTTACCCAATCATTTCATCAATACATGTAACTTGCACTAATTGCATCTCAAGTGTTTGCCAAACTTGCAAGATATCCATCATTGACCGGCACACCAAACCGTGATCCAACTCTACTTTGAACATGGATTCAACAAGTGCTTTCATTTTACCAAGAATTGGATCAACAGCAACCACAACAAGATCGTCAATGATCTTTCTCGCAATAAACTTATCCTGAGTAAAAAAGTCACACCGTCAGGATCAGCAGTATATATTGGTAGATTCCAGTTTCGTTTTTTTGCAACACGATGGTTGATCAAGGCGTCAAACAAAAGAGTCTCGATGAAAAGCGGGTTATTTTCAATTGTTTCATCATCAATAGGATCCAACTGGAATTCTTCATTACCGAAAGTTGTGGTTGAGAATTCACTACGGAACGCATCCTTCTTCAATGAGAACGCATCTCTTTTGTAAGCAAATCAGCGGGTATCGCGACTTGCGTAGTGCTCATTGCACTAAGGACACATGTGGTTAGCCAAACAAGGTAGCATCAGTATTAATCGGTGAATAACATGCCATTTGTTGTGGGGTGAACCATCAATCGTTTGAGCATTCATGCGACCCTATAGAAAAAACGATGTCGTCACTCACAAGAAAAAAAATAACACAGGCAAACTCGTACTACTCACAATCTATGACAACGTTGATTCACTCCCTCACTCATCATGTCATCCTCTTCCTTCACTCAAATTAGGTCGCAAGCGCTCAACTTGGAGAAACAAACAGAATCGTTATTAGCCAAATACTCGCAGTTCCAAACCCAGTTATCACAATCATTGGAGAGCACTCCTGAGGAGGAATCAATTAAGCAACAAATCACCGATATATTATCCAAACGAGATGCCATCATTGCCAAACTCAACCGAATTAGTGAATCATCAACTACTGAATTGAGTACTTCGAAATTACAACAAATTACTCGTCACGAACAGATTTTACATGATCACAAAAATTCATTCAATCGTATTGATTCTACGCTAACTGAAGAACGAAATCGCAACAACTTGCTATTCACTGTGCAGTCAGATATTTCCAATCACAAGAGACGTAACGGTCCTGCGAACGCATTGGATACGGACCCTGATTCGTACATTCTTGAAGAAAGCCAACGTGCAGACAATGTCAATTCAATAGCTGATAGGTTGTTACAGAGTGCATACAATACTCGTGATGAGTTGGCTAACCAACGTCAGTACTTGCAAAATGCTCAACTGACGATATTGGGCACGATTCAAAGTGTTCCTGGTATAAATGTGCTTATTCTGAAGATTAACTCCAGGAGGAAAAGAGATACTTTGATCTTGGCCACTATCATTGCTGTATGTATATTGCTTTTATTCTTTGTATAGAAATAGCTCACATTACACATATTTGTATACTCTTGTGTTTCATATTTGGGTATGGATATGACACAAACTTTAATTTCAAGGCATGTTAAAAACTACATTTATATAATTTTTCAACAATTCTTAGAAAGAATGACTTCATTCGATAAAAAACCTAACCCTGAGACTCTACGAGATACCATGAAGCTTTACCACATTGTCCATTATGAATGATCAAGCTGAGAAACAAATACAGTTGATTAAATTGAAAAGAATTCAGGAGTTAAACAATCGACTCAAGGAGACATTGAAGAGAGAAAGAATACCAGCGTCGAAAGCTTGTGCCTTGTATGTAAACAGCAAGCCATAGAGTTTCATCAATATTCTAACTTCATTTCTAGGATTATTGCTTACGTTGAAGAGACTCCTGATTATCTAATCCCCTACAATTGGAAGTTACCCATCGATCAAAATAAATTTGCAAAATACAAGTCATTTAAACAAACACGTCAAGCTCAACAAAGTATTGGATGTTGTATAATTATGTAAACGTGAAACTGTACTAGAAATGAATGCGCTAAAAAATGTACTCGTAGATTGTCCTTTGTACTCTTTGCAGCTATTCGGCTATCCACCTCTTTGCAACTCTTCCTTCTCCACTTTCAACCCTTTTAAATGCAGCAAGCTCTCTCCCTTCAAAGTAGAGTCAGCTTCCTGCTCATCAGAACCACATCCACAATCATAATTTTCAAGAATCTTTGTACAATCATATTGTGGTTTCTTTAACCGATCATTGACTTTATTATGTATATCACACCCCCACAAAGCAGCCGTTTTACGGGACTTGGTTTGTGGTGGATATTTGTTCAATAATTGTTGGAAATGACGTGCACAGTCACCACAGGGGTAAACCTGAGCAAATAATTGAATATAGTTGCCCAAGGTTGTACGTTCATGAGTTGATGGTTCATCGGGGTATCTAGCTAAAATGGTATGGAACAAACGCCATGAAGCACGGCCCAATTCAGCTTTTAAAGTTTCGTTGGCCATTTTGGGCATAAATGCTTGTGCTACAATGACCTCGTCATCGTTGTTGATAGTTTGCGGTTGTTGTTTTTGTTCTGCTGGAAGAGCCCCTACTTCATTTCCACTCGATGGTGGTTCCTCCAATGGTTCCTGTACTTGGTTACCCAGTTGAACCTGTCTTTGCAACAATGTGTCCAAGTTTGATTGCAATGTATCGGAATTTAAATTTATTGGCGATCTCACTTTACCTAGGGAAGATTCCAAATTTTGTGACGATGATGACATGAAATAGATCACACATATCAATGAGAGTAATGAAATTGTCGTAACTATGGGTCTTCTTGAATACTTTAGCATGGTAAGAATTTGTTGATTTAAGGGTTTCGTGTTTTGGGATCGGAATCTGGTTATGAAAGTGGAATGTCATGATATGATTTTTTTTTTTTTTTTTTGTGAAAAAGCTTCTTTACTAAATCCGGTAATTTTCAGCCATCTGTATGCGGCGGAGAATTACAACAGAGCTCGTACCTAGTTGCTAAATACATTCACAATCGGATTAATCTATTACACACAACTACTATCTCCTTAAATGGTCTTTTTGGTTGGTAGAGTGGCAGCGTCCAATACTCCAGGCAAAGGATCTGAACCAACGCTTGCCAACAATTTAATCCCCCCAATTAATGACAATACTAATGCAATAGTAGTCCAAAGAAACAAATTAGCAGGTACAGAAACATCCTTTTTACCGCAATCATAACCAACCCAAGTGGTAGTTTTTGATGTTGTTTTGTTGAAGCTAGGTTCACAAACACACCTCCATTGATCTTTATTCTGTTTGCATTCGCCATGTGCTGAACATTTATCAGTGGCAACTTCACATGCTTGCTTACTGGCGTATTTGAATGCAGATGTAGAAGCAGCTGATATCATTTGTGATTTCTTTTGCAAATGATTTTGCGGCTTGATGTTTGGCGATTCTATCACCAAGATATCGAAATAAACATTTAGTGATGCAAGTGTTTCTTCTAGTGAGTCAACAGCATGTTTGTACGTAGTAGAGTCAGCTCCAATCTTGTTTTTGATCGACGCTAAGGAAGTCATCTGAATGATGAATATTCCTCCACTGTATTTGGACACACTCTTTACATGGTCAAGCAAATGAACCAATGAGGATAACTCGTGCATGAATTTCTCTTCATTAGTAGGGCTATAGTTGAGTATTTGTTGCTTTAAACAGGCTTGATGGTGTTGCCAGATCTTGTCTCTTTGCTCATTAAAATACTTGAAATGATCCACAAGTCCATTATCCAAGCCAAAATGAATCAAGCCATCAGTTAACGGTTTTCTGTATTCCGAATACACTTTGAACCAATAGTCAACATATGATTGCAGTGATTTTGTTTCAAAACTTGGTTCAGTACTCAATTCCCCGCCAATGATATTGACAACCAATACAGGTTTGAATCGTATTTCAGGTAATCCTGACTTCTGCCTTGGTGACCATATGTAATCCAAGTTCTGGTTCACCAATGGTACCAATTTGTCATCGATAGTCACCTCTGTGATTTCTAGTTTTCTCAAAAAATTATCGAGGCAGAATTGTTCTTCTTTGTAGGAGAGGCCAGTTTTTGGTTCATCAACATTGCGAATCACTGGATAGTTTGAAGCGGGTGTTGGAGTAGAAGAGTCACTTCCTCCAAATGCTGTGCTTGCTACCAATGACCAGCTAATCGCATTTGAAAACTTCATGGTGATTGTGGGTACAGAGTGGATCTACTTGGCGGTGTTTTTGGTTGGTGAGTTTTTTTTCCCTTTTCTTTGCTGGACACATAAAATGATATGAATTATATGCAGGATAATACATATGAATAAGCTATCATCAGCATTGAAGTAATGCCTACGGAAGAGGTGCCAATGCATTCGTTATCGACGATAAATAGTTACAAATTCAATAAATAGCCACCATGCTAAAAAGTTTCATCCAAAGTTATCGTTGGCGATTGAGGATACTCATCCAGCTTGATTTGCGCCGGTGATTGCAACACTCCATGCTTCTCAGTCTTTCCAGTGTCATTATCATCACCAGTTTTCACCTTCAAGCTGGGTCTAAACAATGTCTTTGTCGATCTTCTTCTTAATACAGGCAGCAGTTGTGCCGACAGCAGCGGGGCCAAATCATCTTGTCTTGGTGATGCCATTGGTGATAATGACCCTGGACTCTTTGACCTTCTTTCTTGATCCAGTTGCTGCTGCTGCTCTAGCTCATCTTCCTTCAATTCATTTAATTGCTCGTCACTATTGTAATCCCTCAAATCTATGCCCAATTTTGATAAATCCGACAATACATTGAATTGCGCTGGTGCTGGTTCAACATACTCCAATACATTTGATTCATTGTTTGGATCATTATGGAAAGTTCTGAAATTCGCCAAACTCTTTGTCACATTCAAGTTTGAGTTTGGCGAATTCATTTCTTGTATTTGATCTTGTGACTTTGATCGTTGTAATAAATTTTCTTGCAATGATAACTTAAGGTAATCGTATGGTTTCAATACTCCGCGTAAATAAGTCAAAGTTTGACTTGCAATCTGTTCATCATTGAAAATGATTATGATGCGATTCAAGAATGGTAAAACGGACCAATATGTAATATGATTTAAGATTTTGTCATCTTTGTTCAACACTGATAATTTGATTTGATCCACCAATGATATGGTTTTGGAAACGAGTTTTGGCTTGGTCGAGTTGCCTTCTGGCTTAACAAAGTCCTCCTTGGCAAAATTGGATATAATGATGGAAGTCTTGGGGGAAGGAGATGATCGGGACAATGAAGATGATCTTGAAAGTGACATACTGGTAGTAATTGTAGTAGTTTGATTGAGCTGAAGGTTGATGAAATGTGAATATGTACTGGCTAAGAAGCTTTCTTTCGACTTTAGCTCGACTTAGGTAGGTATCGGATCCGCCTTTGGTAGAAAAAAACTCGCCACGAACTTGAATTGGGTGAATTTCTATGCAGGTTGATTAAACCCGGGGCGAGGCGTAGACTTGGTGCTACCAGATTTGAAATCATGTATGGAATGTCGTATCAGAGAAAAGAAGTTTAATGACACATAATGAATGATAGACAACCTCTGGCACATAGCCCTTGAGTAGAAGCAAGCGGTCACATCAACCGGAAAGAGCACCCGGAGAAACACTGCCTTCACACACTCCCACAATGACTACTGTAATCACTCAAACCCAACCACTTGACGACTCCGACTTTATCATCAAAGGTCAATTAGTCGATACATACACACGATGCATTCACTATCATTCACAATTGGACATTATTGCCCTTAGATTCAAGTGTTGTCCAAATACATTCTACCCATGTTTTAAATGCCATGATGAATTAAACAATCACCAGATAGACAAGTTTCATGTTAGAGATCAATACAAGGTGGTTATTTGTGGTGATTGTTTGGGTCAATTAACAGCTAATGAGTACTTGAATAGTGGTTCAGTTTGTCCACGGTGCCAAGCTGAGTTCAACCCAGGTTGTTCTCTGCATTATAAGTTGTACTTTGATTTTTAAGCTAAGACGAGGCGAGGCGATATTTGAACAGCCAAGGCTATGAGGTTGGAATTCAAGGCAGTGCTGGTGATGGCGATGTTATAGCTAAGTTCTTTGGGAGCATCGAATGACGTATTATTGTGATGTTGGAAGTTGTCAACTGTAGAGTTAGCACGAGGAACTAAGTGCGGAAACTCACATTTATTCAAGAGGATATAAGAAAAAAGGAGTAGGAAGCTAATTCTTGGTCGGTGGAAGAAAGTTTGGAAGCTGAGAACAGGAGTTTCAAAATTTGGTATTCAATGAGCGATATAGTCTTTTCTTTGCCGCTGTTCGACCAATAGTTTTCAAAAATATGACGCTGTTCAGTTGCTTGGAATTTGAATTTGTTCTTGTCGCTTTAACTAAAAGCTACTGCAAAACCTCCAATTACTTAGAGGCTATGCTTGAGTACGAAGCTCTGCCCCGCAATTTTCTTTCTTCAACTGATAAACCAAGGAAATCTTCAGATCGAGCAGGTCTTGTTTTAAATCTACGCTTGCTGCGGATGAATCAAATTAGCAATCAGAAGAAAGGCAGTTTTTAACAAATAGGGTTCATGATTGATTGCTTTGGCATGTAACTTGAAGATAAGAACAATGAAGAAGGTGAAAATTTGTCAATCGACACAAAGGCAGGTTCCTTTCTCTATATTGCTTGACAATCAAATTTCTGTTGAACATAGATGGATAAGGGGATAAGTAATGGTGCATATTATGGTGGCTATGGGTCTTATGGAGCTTTTATATTTAATTTGTCAGCGGGATTGTCTCAAAGTCATCTCGGTAATTGTTGCAAACAAGTCAAGAAGGGTGACGTCGTTACAGCTAATAGAAGAGAATGGGAGGGGAGCAACACTTTTGTCATTGATGATAACTGCTGCTCTGCTTCAAAAGAAGTAAGTAGAATGTTTTCAATGACAAGAAGAAAGACTAGAGTTACAAAATAGTTTGTGATTGCTTTCTGTTAATATAGAGTCTTAAAGAAAGTAGATTGTTTGTAGAGATTGAACTGGGGAACGCAAAGTGTCTCATTAATATGTTAGACTGGCTGGATTGTTGATCTTTTGGAGATTGTACTGATATAAAGTTCTTGGTTCAAAAAGCTATAAAATAGAGCTAGATTTTTCCAAAGAAATCTCCTTCTCTCCCATCACAATGAAGATATGTTAGCTACTTCAATATGGCGTGATACATTTTTTCTCCTTCCCTCTCTTTACTCACCTCTCCCTATTGTGATCACTAAAGAACAAGTCAAGATGATGAGTAGCACAATACAGATATACGGCTTTAATGGGGCTAAAACTAACTTGTTACCCTTTTTTTTTTTTTTGGGTTTCTTCGGAGTTATTGCACAATCTTAAAAGCGAATATCCGAAAAAGAAAAAAAAAAAAAATTACGAAAAAAATTTTTTTTTCTCGGATATTTGTAAAAATCGGATTTTAGGGGTTTAAAGTTGCGGAAATGGATAGGTTTACTAATCCATTATACATATACATATAATGACAGTTGAAGATTTAGACGTTACACATTAGTCATGGACAATGTTTTGACTATTTGACAGTTTATCGGACTTCAGAATAAAAGTTACCATCCGAGCTAAGGATGTGTCTGCTGCATTTAAAGATAGAAACGTGGGTATGTTGTGAAGACTATGTCTATTGTGAATTTCATTCATCGTAACTACTATTGTCAAAAGTAGCCGGTGTGTAGTAAACATCAATAACCGAGTTTGAGAAATTACATCCGATTTGGTAGAATTTTGTGCAATGTCATTTGTGCATTTGTGTATCTTGCGACATCGCAAAGAAAGTATGTGTAAATGTAACCGTGTATAATGATTTGCGTATGTAGTGGGTACATACTGCATTGGGGAACACTTAATCTATGAGAGATTTATTCCAATTTCAAACTATGTATATGCGCTATATACATGTATAGACAATATTGGTTTACCTCGGATTTCCATGGGGGGGGGAGAGAGAGGAACCGATGATAATAGGAGGAAGACAAAGATATATATGCATGTACTCAAAGAACAATGACGAGACTGCGTGGTTTTATCCTTTCTTTTAAGCCATAATAAGGGGAATAAGAAAGTAGAGAGAGAGTAAGAAGAATGATGAGGTTATGGGTGTTATTATGCACATAATTGAAAACTGATTATGGGAAAATATGTGGGTTCCCGAACAGTAAAAAAATATCATAAGACTCGGACCCGGGAGGTGGAAATAGAGGAGAAGAATAGACAATGATATAAGAGAGAGAGAGAGAGAGAGAGCTAGAGAGTGTGTGCATGCCTAGCCTGTATCGGTGCACTCGGACTCGGTTTGAGAGTAAGATATTTAGGAGGTATGCATATGTGAGACAATAAAGAGTGGGATATATATGATGATCTATCCTCGATTCTATTCTGTTCCGGGAGCCGTACATTCGCAACACTGTAAAATGACAGGGTTCCGAAAGATGATAATGGCCGTGTTGTTGTTGTTGTTGTTTAGAATTTATGAGAAAGAGAAGGAAAAAGTGTGCTTCGTGTTTCTTTGCTCTTTCTAGTCTATTCTTGTTTCCTTCTTCTGTTCTAGCAATTATATGTATGAGTAGTAGAACGGTGTGTATACTACCAGGAGTAGGATGATGTGATTAGGTCTAAGGACTATTCGGATCAAAAGGGAAGGCTACTAATTGCTCTTCTCTTGGAACTGGCACACACTCTGTCCAATGCAGTCTAGAACCGCAAGATTAAAACCTCCTATTCTTCTTGAGTTGCACAAAACAGTTTAGTGATTTTATTTTTTTAATTTTTTTTTCTTTACTTTTTATTTTTTACTTTTTATTATTTATTTTTTATCGCCGAGTTATTTAATTCTCAATTAGTCAGAGGATATAATGACATCAATATAGTTTGTACTATAATATACGTAACCTTTGTGGATACATGTATATATAAATCAACATTAGAATCCACCCCCCCTCCATTTCTCTCCATATCTTGATCTCAAAACATCTTCTGTCACGTTCGCCCATTGGCAAACAACATCAACGATTTTGCCCACCCCAATACCAAATATAGTGTTACAATGACAACCGCCACTCCTAAAGTGTCACCCCCACACATGTCTTTTGCTCAGACATATATTCTTGCCAGTAAAGTAAGACTGAAATTGACTAAAGAAGCAGCATCACCCAAGTCTTCATTGCGTAACTTGGTGGTTCAAGCCAATATGTTAGATAATTTGATGGATTATATTACTGAAGAAACCGAACGAAGAAACAACTACAATCAAGACAGCCACAACAATAGCAACTACAACCGAGACAGCCATAGCCACAACTACAACAGTACTCAACAAAACCAACGCGGTGAAGGGGATAGGTATGTACAGTTTGATGTTCCTGCTGAATCCAATCATGGCAAATCAAGTCATTCTGATGAGGAAGTTTCATCTACTGCTGGATCATTATACAAGACTTCAATCACTGAATATGAACTTGATTCTGACTCTGACTCTGATTCAGACTCAGACTACGAAGAAGAGGAAGACTACTACGACGATTATGAAGAACAAGAATACGAAGGAGATGTTAGTGATGAAATCAAACAGTTGAATGGTGCTATTCACGAACATGCAACAATGAGTCCACATATAACCACCGAGGAAGTTACTGAGTCTGACTCCGAAGAGGAAGAGGAGGAGGAAGATGATTACTACATCTATTCCGATTCGGAAATTGAAGAAGATGTAGCTACACAAGCCAAAAAGATTCCAAGAACTGTCATCATGAACACTACCACTTCGTTACCAACTACACCCAGTTACAAGTCATTACCATTCATAAACTCGTCATCATCAACCACACCAACAATCATCGAAGAAGATGAAGAAGAGGAAGAGGAAGATGCTGCTACTGATATTGAAGATTCTGATGATGAAGGTACAATCATTTGCGAGTCTGCTCAACAACAACAACAGCAACAAGAGCAAGCCAATGCTCACATGCCTCATCATCATCATGACATGCCGGAGTTGTGCAATACAAATTCATTAACTGATGATGAGTACGACGACGATGATGAATACATACTGCCTAATCACAATTACAATCACCACCATAATCACAATTCACATTATAAATATCCCAGCAAAACACTACAATTGCCAACTACTGCTACTACTACCACCATGAGTTTATTCCAACACGAAAACATTTCCTTGGAACAAGTTTGCTAAACCTTGACGATTGATGATGATGATTTACGATTACGACGATGATGATTGCTTTATAAATTGTTAATAGAATTAAATACCCAATTTTATACTATATATATATATATACATGTAGAATACAGACTGGAATGTAGTTTGAAATTCTCTTTCTCAAGAGTGGTGAGAGTTTTAAACGTCACCAAACCCCACCCCTGTCCCGCCACTTTTTGTTCTTATGTCATTTGATTACATCATGATTTTGTAATTGTCTCACCTTTACAAGTGACGTAATTTAAGGTTCACGTTTATTATAACTCAGCATTGTGGTTACTACATCATACATTCTACGTATGATATAATACCATGAAAGATAGTACGTATGGCCATCGAACTCACTTAGTCAATTCCGAACTCCGTTCAAGTCAAAGTAAAAATAAGGTAAAATTTTTATACATTTATATTACACTCTTGATACTATGCTCCATAGTTCTACGAATGGATGGAACGAGTGTACAAATCCAAGCAAAGCCTTTCAAGTGATCTGGATTTCCATCGTACCCAAAGAAGGGCAACCGTAAAACTTCTTTCGATCTTGGTTGCCAATTTTCTTTCACGCTTTCCATATGCACGTGACATTATAAATCCGAATACAAATCCGGTTAACTCCTTTTCCTTATTTTTTCTCGGTCGTCTTCTAAAACATAACATATTTCCTAACTCCGTGTTCTCTTTTTTATTAAAAAAAACAAAAACTTTGAGAATAGGAGAGCAAAAAGAAATGTTTTTTTTTTTTTTTTAATCTCGGGATTTTACAACAACAAGTCTGTTTTGACAACCGAAGAGGGAAGATAGAAAAGGGGGTCTTACTCATAGATACGTGTCAGTATCATGAAGTTACAAGTCTTAATCAAATCGGTTATAAAATAAAAAAAAACGTACCCACCACTTTCACAGACTTTACTTGCCCCACAAGGACTGCCCCCACACCCCCCTTTTATTCTCGAGCCAAACATATCCTTTACAAACGTTTTCGTAAAGTATTGGATGTCAAAATAGGAAGGTCGACCTTTCTCTCACAAATCTTGGCAACGGCTTAAACCATAAACATGTAGCTCACAATGTACGAAGAGAGATTTTCTTTTTTTCTTTTTATTTTTTTTTTTATTGCCGATGGTTTGTATACTTGATGGGCCACGACAACTTCTGCATATTGGTGGAACTCAATGATATTTCCTATTGGAGATAAAATCATCAAAGTGTTGAAAAGACTTTCCAGAAAGACGGCAACCAAACCATACTTCCTAGTTTTTATCGTTACTCTTTAGACTAAAGTGAGAAACCCCGCTAGTTTGCATGTACCTAATCCTTTCTCTAACCAAAATTACCCCGGCTTTACTTTACTTTTTGGAAAATATCCTAACCTTCCCCCATCACTGCATCAACTATTATTACTAGAAATAAATGACCACGCTTTACCTTCCACTATCCATGTTATGCGTATTTAGTCTGTACATTGGTGCTCAAGTTTCTGTTAGTAATACATAATAGAAAACCTGTATACACCAAGTTCTCTTTTCCAAATAATGGTTATGAACGCAAGATCTTCGGACACAATAAAGGAGACGAAAGAAAAGAGAGAATATGGAAATCTGGTCATCCTACGTGATTCCTGGCAAGTAGGGGGTCAGCAGAAACAATGAAAAGGAGTGCACAATAAAGAGGTTAACACAAACCGCTGGTGGTCGAGTATCACAAGGAGAACGACGAATCATAGCTAGTTCTAGGTCAAGAAGTAAATACCGAAATGCGCGTACACTTATTGTCATCTTTACCCCGGATTTCAAATTTTAGACTTTTTTGCTTCTTTATTTTTGAACAATACACAGTGATTGAGATCGGGTCAATAATGATACATGAATTTATCCTCTTTCTTTTTTTTTTTACAACCGATGATGCCCGTTTCGGCCTAGAAAGTGCCATTTTCCAAAATATTTTTTGCGCTTTTATGTGATGTTTTTGACGTGTTCTTATTTCGACAAAGAAGAGTGGGCTCCTTTCAGATCCATTTCAATTCGATGAGGAATATCTTGTACACTGATGACCCGGGTTGCGAAACTATGATCATAATCACAGGAGCTTAATCTCCTCCCTTTTTCAACTTCTTCCCTCCCTGCGTTACAACTCGTATACATTCAGCCTGTTTCATTTCCACTACCATGCTTTTGCTGCCCTCTCTATTCTCTACTAGTTTTCTTGAAACTTCATTTAATGTTCTACAAAATAAATCAAATTGTAAAAGTTTTCAATCAATTACGTAGCTCTATAATCATACAATACGACATAGAGTAACTATTGATTCTACATTGTGTTATAAAAATTTTACCATTTAACATTAAAAGCAAACAGCTTTTGGGTATTACACAATTAAAGCAAGTTTAAAACTCTTCTTTACTCAATCTGTCACAGTGCTAGTAAGGGTGAAAGTTGAGGTAACTTCAACAACATCAGTTTCAAATACGGTAACCGTCTTGATGAGTCCATGGGTTGATGCACCATCAGTTGCCTTTGAAGCGGATGATGGCGTGCTCATTGATGGAACAGTTGCTGATGGCATGGGAATCGTTGATGAAGTTGCAGTAGTACTGACTGAATAAGACGTCGCTGGTGGCTTGTCAATACCTGGAATACCTGGAACTGATTTACATGGTTTACACTCTGGTGGGATTCCAGAATTTGGTGGTGGGCCATTGTATTGCACTGCACCCAAGTAGATTTGGGGGATCTCTCTACTGGTGTCACTAACAATTTGAAATTTGGTTGGGTCATAACCTGTACCAATTTCAAAGTTTTGCGTGTACAACCCCACGTACAAGGTCAAGATACCATCTCTAGCATTGTAGGCAAATGGAGCTCTTCCGGGAACTGATGATGACAAAGTAGCAGTTAAACCAATCTTGTTTGCTTCACCAGCAGTGGTTCCGAAACCTCTCACGTGGAAAGTTTGAGGATTATCAATTGATCCAACAGCCATGATTGAAGTTTCACCACCAATCAAGTAAAAAATTTGGTCTTCTGAGATTTGCAAAGCTGTGTTTTGCAAATAGAACGATGATTGACCTTGAGCGGTGAAACAACCGGCTCCCAAGACACCAGCAAGTTGATGCCAGTCTTGATTAGTAAAACATATTTGACCATTGTTTATGAATGTTTTTGCATCAGCACCTAACAAAACATAACTGTCACTCTTCATCAGCTGATAGAAATTAAGTGAGCCGGTGTTGTGGAAATCGGGTGTTTTGATAGTACTAACAACAGACCCTTCACCCGATGCAGAGTAAAACAAGTCACCATTGTTTTCAAACTTGTTACCAATGATATTGAATGCGTAACCTGGAGCACCCTTAATTGCATTGAATGAGACAACACCATTGTTGACAAATTCATAAATGGTGTCATACAAAGTAGCAGACAAAGCAACATTTGATGTAACACTGGAAACATAAAGACCAGCATTTGAATCAACTTGAATATTTCCATGGAAATCTGAAGCAGCATTGTTGATGATAGACCAAAGTGCTCCAGAATGAATGTGGACATCACCCTGACCAACATTTTGAGTACCCCAATCAATAGTGTTACCACCTTGGAAATCTCTACCCCATGCGGTAGCAACCAATAACCACAACAAGACCTGAGCTTTTAATAACATTTTAGTGATTTGGAATTGACTAGCTTGCTGAGAGTGAACGAGTGAATAGCAAGTTTGAGATGTGACTTGGTTGTTGTTCTCAGTATAATCCTGTTTTTCAAATTTTAGGAACCCTTAGGAATATTGTATGGCTATTTATACACTTTCCAGAACCATGTTGAGGCCATATTGGGCACTCGTGGCACTGCTGTTGCACCACTTTATCGTAAGTTTTTGTAGTGCCCGATGAACAAGTGCACTAAGCTATACTCTCTATGCAAACTGCTAGGGAAGAAAAACCAACAACCTTATGCAATGCATGGATTAATTTGGGATGTCAGATGTATCTTGTAGGGTCTTTAAAAATTTACTTGCCATGGAAGAAAGTCACGTTCGTCATACCTTCAGTTTGGTCAATATTTAAACTGAACATAGTAGCACATACACTCAGTCAATGGAGTGTAGTGGTTTCTGGGGGCCAGTATCCAACTGAAGGAAACCTTTAAAGGAACAAGCTTTCCGCATCTAACGTGAACCCATTTTCAACTGCAAGTGTACGCCCAAACTTTTTATGCATCGTCTTTCCCCAATTCTTCGTCTTAATAAAATTCGTAGATAGTTGCCGCTAAAATATCCATTGACCTAACCGATAAGCTTGAGCCAAGAAATTATCAACTCGTATCAAAGACTAATGGCCATGGGGTGTCAAAGGTACATGTCACAACTAGTCATCCTTCTTTTGCAACCGCTTCATCTGTTCCTCATCTCTATGATTTCTTTTCTTTTTTTTTTTTTTTCAATGGGTAGTAGATGTGTAATAGACTAAATTGACGATGGAAGACCCTTGTTCCAAAAGACATGTGGATATATTTTATGAGCTCATTTTTGCATGTGCTGGAAAAAGGGCTTTGATGAGAAAAAGTCATTGTGTCGTGTTTTTGTATCACAATTTCGCAATGCGAATACACACCATGGGCAGATATTTTGACCTCTGCATGTTCCCTATGTATTGAAGTCCTCACACGATACCCGAAAAGCAAGATGAAGCCTCAAAGATGAAAGATTGTCATACTTTGACGACGTCTTTTTTTGTTGGTCTTAAATCATTGAGGCATCTATTTCGTGCATGGATGGTGCTCAAGATAGGCAATGAATTTACCTCATTGGGGCTATTATATAGGGTATGCAAACAGCAGTGAAGAAAGGGTTTACTTTCAAAATTTGTACAATCGCAATATATGTTTGAGTGCGCTAGTTTGTGGGGGCAGTCCAGAAACATGATGGTACGTTTTTAAATACATGGATTTCTCAGAGCTAATCATAGAATCCTTCGTCCTCTCAATTTGATAGAGAATACTCGACTGAATCTCTGTCGTCTACAGCATCATACCCTTTTAGGATAGCCAGTGCAGCTATAAAAATTGCTAGGGCGGATTTCATCAACTAAAAAAATTCAGCCAATTTCCAAAAATGGATACTTTCTATTCCAAATAGTAAACTCAGCGAACCTAAACCCCAAAGAGCCAATTGATAACTTGCGAGTAATTTTTTTGATTTAAATGACTTAGTAATCTTAGTGCTACACAAAATTGCTTTGCGAAATTGATTGAACCCTTTGTGGAACATATACAAACTAGACCTCGTTAAAGCCGACATTTTATTGACAGTGTGCTAATTCCCAATTCTTTTACACTGCATTCGGTAGTGAAGATTACTGAGCTCACTATACCTTCCGAACGACAACATGCATATTTTTTGAAGACAAAATTTTCAAGCCCGATCGCAATATCCCTGTCTATCCTTTGGCTCAATTCCGAATTTTGTTTGATTCCCCTTTCGAGTCTCATAATGTAAACCGTCGAAAATTCGAAAACTCCGCATATATATATATGCATAGTCCTTTTGTAAAGTTAGGGAAAGATTTACCCATGTTTGCTGCTTTTTGTTCAAGAAAATGAGCATATCTGTAAGATATATTAATACCAATTTTGAGGAGTTGTGCAGGCTTGTGAGGCATACGAAAAACTTAGGGCCCGAAGTGTATGTATGTTAGTCGTGACTAAAACACAACGCAACATTTTGAGATAAACTCACTGAACCAGACTCGTTCTCGGTAGCCAACGTGGTCATTATCATGTACTTTGCCCCACTCTGACTTTGTTACTCGTTTCCAAAAGACTACTCTGTTTACATAGTATTTACTTGAACATCTTGCCCCCATTTGCTTCCAAAACACACCTTTTTCTGAATAACAAGATCTCCAAGATAGCCAGAGAGAAGTTGTAAATGTTGGTTGAAACTCACTTATTTGATTCTATACGTCGTCCTAAGCAATAATCTACAATCTTCAGCCAATAATAAAAATATGGTATAGAGTAATAAGTTTAAACTCTGCATTCATAATTAAAACTATACAGCTTGTATGTTACTAGTCTCAGAAGAAACGAATCTCCCTTTTACTCAATTTTTGACAAAGCTGGTGAGTGTGTATGTAGAGGTAACTTCAACAACATCAGTTTCAAACACGGTTACTGTTTTGATGAGTCCATGCTTGGAGTTAGATGGGGTGCTCATTGGTGGAACAGTAGGTGTTGGCATTGGTTTGGTCGATGAAGTTGGGGCAGTACTGATTGGATATGAAGTTGCTGGTGGCTGGTCAATACCTGGGATACCTGGGATTGACTTACATGGCTTACATTCCGATGGCATGCCTGGTTTTGGTGGTGAACCATTGTATTGCACTGCACCCAAGTAGATTTGGGGGATTTCTCTGTTGGTATCACTAACAATTTGGAACTTGGTTGGGTCGTAGCCAGTACCGATTTCAAAGTTTTGGGTATACAACCCAACGTACAAGGTCAAGATACCATCTCTTGCATTGTAGGCATACGCACTTTTTCCTCCAACAGAGTTATACAAAGTAGCAGTCAATCCAACCTTGTTTGCAACACCATTCTTGTCAGTTCCAAAATTTCTGACGTGGAAAGTTTGAGGATTGTCGATTGATCCAACAGCCAATATTGAAGTTTCACCATTGGACAAGTAAAAAATTTGGTCTTCTGAGATTTGCAAAGCTGTGTTTTGCAAATAGAACGATGATTGACCTTGAGCGGTGAAACAACCGGCTCCCAAGACACCAGCAAGTTGATGCCAGTTGATATTGGTGAAGCACATTTGACCATTATTGACAAGTGTTTTTGCATCAGCACCAAGCAAAACATAACTATCACTCTTCATCTTTTGGTAAAAGTTCAATGATCCAGTGTTGTGGAAATCGGGTGTTTTGATAGTACTAACAACTGACCCTTCACCCGATGCAGAGTAAAACAAATCACCGTTGTTTTCAAACATGTTACCAATGATATTGAATGCGTAACCTGGAGCACCCTTGATTGCATTGAATGAGACAACACCATTGTTGACAAATTCATAGATCAGATCATATAAAGTAGCAGACAAAGCAATGTTTGGGTTGACACTGGAAACATAAAGACCGGCATTTGAATCAACTTGAATATTTCCATGGAAATCTGAAGCAGCATTGTTGATGATAGACCAAAGTGCTCCAGAATGAATGTGGACATCACCCTGACCAACATTTTGAGTACCCCAATCAATAGTGTTACCACCTTGGAAATCTCTACCCCATGCGGTAGCAACCAATAACCACAACAAGACCTGAGCTTTTAATAACATTTTAGTAATTTGGGATTGACTAGATTATTGAAAATTGAATGAAAGTGTTACAGAGCTAAAGCTAGCTTGGTCTATTGCTTTTCTTCTAGTATGATTCTATTTTCTAGAATTTTGCAATCCTTGGGGATATTCATCGGCTATTTATACATTTCCCAAAGGCTGGTTCAACTACAAGGACCCTTTATTTTCTATTCCATTGTCAATGTTGTCAGCTTTGAATTCGGAATACAAGGCTTAAGGATATAGATTTTGCATTGAACCCTGAAGTAAAGACTTTTGGCAAACATAGTACCAAAAGTAAACAAGAACAAGGCAGTGGAATTTTTTTTTGTGTACTATGGATTAATGTAGGCAGATGCACGCTCCGCAAAAGTATCCTCACAAAACACGTACCAGAATCATTTCCAGTATACCAGCTGACTATTTATCATCAGTCATATTACCATAATAGCACAAGTTGCAATTGTGTTTGTAATATGAATAATTCCATTAAATGGAGAGCTTTACTAGATTTTCAAGGGTTGACGTACGCCTCAGAATTTTACGCACTTCTTCACCCAGCCAGTATCTAAATTCATCTAAACAACACGGTAGTTCTTGCCAAATATGACAATTTGAGGAGTATGATGACTTTGCCAAGAAAGTTTGAGTTAGAGGTACCTTATCAATTAGGGGTAGAGGTGTCATCGGTACATGACGATGCCATGGTTCTGAGCTCATTGCAATATCTTAGTAATACTCTTTTGATGGAAAAGATAGCCATCATTGAATCGTTGAATCCCTGATGGAAATGCACAACATGCGTTTGGTTTGATCAGCCCATTTTTTTTTGTAGGCACCAAATCCGGTAGATTTTGCTGCAAAGTATTTTATAGTATTTATTGTATAAGAACCAGTAACGGGAGTAAAAATATCGGCAGGTTCTCAGAGTGCACAGTGCTGCCTAGAAGTAAATGCACCAGAAAAAGAAGATACCCGAGCAACTTAATATAGCCTAAAAAGTTTGTCATCTTGTTAATTTTGTCATTTCTACATCCTCTCACACGCTGGATGTATAGTTTACACGCATGTAGGTAAAAGAGGTTATGAAACAACCCAATTGGTAAATGTTTCATGCAAAGTAAAAAAGCTTGTGGAAAAATGCTGGTTTAATCACCTTCTTTCATCTAGCTACCGCCTCCCTTCTCTGGAAACACTGTAGCCATTTCTTTTACTTCTCCCCACAGTTTGGAGTTCATTTTGATTCTGTTAGTTGTTGTCAATTTTGGAGTTGTTTAAATGCAAAATAAGATTTGACCTATATCATTGCGTTCGTTGTCCTACTGAAAAATATTGAGCACTGCACTAAAATAAGTCTGTTCTTCAAAGTCTGGACCCTATATTTATCCGTGAATTTTGTTGTGATCTAAACTACATCTCGATTAGCTCACAGGTGGGTTTAAGTGAAAAGCACGCACAAAATGATTTTGTACTTGTTGCGAAAAAAGGTTGAACCCTTTCAAAGTAGAAAAATACTACAGCAGCAGAGATATAATTGTTCAAGGAAGGGAGGTCACATCCAACTTGCGAGCCCACCTCTTTATTAAAAAAGGCGGTGTGTCTAATGTAATGACTACTCATTAGATGCCAAATGGTATAAGAGTCAGTTGTTGATGATACCGCTTAACTCCGGCATAATTTATTCCTGTTCTTGATGAATTTCTTTTTCCGCTTCAGAATTCAGATTGCACGATTTTTTACATATCTGCACATACAAAGCTCAACAATTTACTTTAATGAATTCCAAATTACTCCCTACCTTTATCGTCTAAGTATCCTGATGCGTTAATAACGTTGAAGGTTTTATTAAAAAAGATCGGCTATATCAGCAAACGTCCGATTGACAACAAGATCACATACTTTCGTACACAAATCCCAAATTCCGTCTTTTTTAAAAGTACTAGATGGGTATGCTTTTATGCTGGGAGCTTGGCAACGGCTTAGGAACACATTTCGGAGCAAAGCTGCTAATGTGGAACCAACTCCAATTTGACTTTCATAGCCGATTTATTTGTGTAGACTTGAAAAGAGTGTTAATAGTTAGAAGCTACTGAATATTAAGGAAATGTAAGGGTTCGCCCCATTATAGCTACATGAATTTTAATTCCTGCATTTTAATGCTAATTTCGGTTGTAAAAGAGGGTGGAAACCCCCCGCTCACTTAATACACTTTAAACGACATGAATTTTTTCTCCCTCTCCTCTTGTTGGTGTTGCTTTGAATCTGGCAATTTCTTGATTGTCAGTAGGTGATGCCCTCTGTTTAGTTTCTCAAAAACTTGGTATTCTTTTACTGGGTAGTTACATGTATGGATGTCTAGGATTTTGTTCTTGGTGCAATTGTAATGGCTTCAACATATCAATAACGGTATCACCACCTAATGGATTCATAACCCAGTGCATTCACAACCCAGTGCATTCATAACCTAATGGATTCATAACCTAACGGTTTCATAACCCAATGGTATCATAGTTTATTTGGTTGATCCGCTCTGCTTACACATGCATGATCTTCAGAGTAGACTGTCTAAAACGAAAGGACAGGAAAATCCTTTCAGGGGCACAACTAACAACCCCAATTCATGGCGAGGAGGAGGGATTGGATCAGAGTTGTGGTGAAAGGAGAAACAAAAGTTGTTACTGGGACTGACTGTGGTGAAATCTAGAGCGTAATAGAACATATTCTTACTTTTGAGATATGACTTTTACAATTCATTGTCTTCATCGTGTGCAAATTGGTCATAGTTTCACACAAAATTTCTCAAGTTTTACACAATACTCTGAAGAGTGATCTCCATTCACCTGAAGGGGCGTCAATTCAGGATATGCAATAATATGAAGCTTTCTATGTACTTTATATAGTAGTCTAACTGTAACTTGGGACTAGAAGAGATAGCCCAAACATACGGATAGAAAATAGATGGTAACTTTTCCACCCCTAGTGCAAATTCCACTGAAATATTCCCTCCCAGGAACGCTCATCTTTTTTGGCACTCACATTGGCACACAGTTGTTGCCAAGAAGGCTCTTCACTATCATGAAATAATTGCGTCATTTGTGTATTTACTTATACAAGCGTGATATTCTATTTGCAACCCACGTATAGCCACATCAAAAATCAAAATTCGAAAACAAACGACACATTTAGCGCATAACCTACATTGACATGCCTTTGCACCCCCTACAACATCATCCTCCTTCACAACGCAACAATGTAGACTTATACAGCGATATTTTTGACCCCTTCAGCTAGATCATCACCTTCCACACCACCATTACCTTCTTCTTCCTCAGTACCAGCCAATCCACGTTCAAATATTTGTTTCCCAGTTAATCTTCCACCATGCATTTGCTGTCTTTTCAATTCATCTTTTTCTTCAAACTTCATCTCTTGTCTAAATTTAAGTCTCCATTCATTAAAGGATGCTGGTGTTACCTTGGTGCCTTGAAACTTTTGTTGTTCAATTTTTTCCAATTCTTGTCGTTTACGTTCAAACTCTTTAGTCTTGAGAGCCAATTTTTCATTGAATAAGGATTCAGCTTCATCTTTGAGAACAGTGACTAGTGTAAATATAGATGGCATTCCGATCCCAATCTCAGCTTCTTCGTTTAACTTTGATAATAGTTCGGACAAATCATCTCGTTCATACTCAATTGTCTCTGCCATATTCAATGCGAGTCTTGTTTGCTTGGCTTCTTCGTCTTCGTCATCATCTTCATCATCGTCTTGGAAATCATCGCCTTCGTCATCTTCTAACTCAGCAACTTCTATATGTAGTTCTGGTATTACTTCCGGATACGTTTTGGGATACTTTACAACTAATTTTAAAGCATGTTTGCGTTCACTTTCTGTATCTAAATTGATTCGTATTTGAAAATGTGTTTGTAAGTCATTAAGAAACTCTATTTCATCAGGGTATATCGATTGTAGAATTTCAATCTCTTGCGACTGCTCTTCTTGGTAGTCCATGGTGGATGGTAATGGCTGGCTCAATGTAGTGATGATCTTAAAGATGTCAATGGGATTTTTTTTTCTAAGATGGTGAACTTAGTGCTACCAATTTTTTTCGATCAATAAGCCTAATGGTATAAAATCGAATTAGATGTGCAGACTTGATAAGGAGAGAACAGTCTTGCTCCATCCAAAAGCTGCTTAGTAGCTCCTCTACACGTCACCAGCTCATCAGTTTCTTTGTTGCTCCTGTTGTAATTTGTCGAGGCGCTCTTTAGTACACCGCCGCATTTGTATAGCTTTTTTATGATGAGCCGCACAAGGCTCAGTCAAGTGGGGTTGTATTTCCTTCCTTCGGATTTGCGACGTTCGTTGGAAACGACTACACCACCTATATGTAATGGAGCTGCAACATACAACCAACCTATATTACTCTAGAACGATGTATGACGTAATTTTGTTTTTCTAAATGTAAAAACTGTTTCAATTATTCATATGGTGAAAGGAACGTTTGATGCGACATGCTACGTAGTGTGTGTGTGTGTGTGTGTGTGTGTGTGTGTGTGCGGTGCAACGCGTGAAAAAAAAAAAAAAAACTACACTGGTCGTGCGACTCTCAAAATGAGGTACAATATACTGATTAGACTTTTGCAAACTATTCCAATATGACAACTATGTATTGATAGACTTTACCAAAGACTGATCAGCTTTATACACTTTCTAGACTAAAAACATTATTCCCTCTTTTATACTCCCCAGCACCATCAGTTAAAAGACGAATTCTTTCTCGACAAGAAACCACAACAACAGTTGAATCAAAGAACAAAAAAAAAATCTTTTGTGTTTCACTTTACGAAGAAAAAAAAAACAACAGGTGAAGTAAACCAAAAAGTCAAGAATAACAAGCAAAAGGTGGTGGTGATAAACACACACTACGGCAGAGCTTGTAATCAATAAAACGCACTTCATTAAACACGATCGCAATTCCCACAGTATTCTCACTTTCTACATATCGAGACCAAATCCACAAAAGTGACAGAGCAGAAAAGAACGTTTCTCGTTTTTCTTTTAGGTGAGTTTGGGCTATTTTTAGAATTCGTCATCTTTCTATTTCCAAAGGGAGAACAAGTTGGTAAAGCTATCAATACAAAGAGCTCGAATCGGGCATTGCCTATCCGCGACTTAGCATACAAACTTTTCCAGTCATTACTTCATGAGCCCTCGATTTCCACCAAATACCAAGATAAAAGATTTTGGTTATCCTGAATCACATCCACTACATTATACAACATCGATAAAGCATCCGCGGAAAGCCCGATTATCGAGTGACAATGATTTATCTAATGATGATGACGATGACGATGATGACGATGATGAGGCAGCGTTGTCTGATGATACATCCACAGCATCTTCCTCCACATCCGACCGCCGATCGCGACATCATGGTAATTTAAGCCACGAAGAGTATTACAATTATAAGATGGAGACAGGAGATGATGATGATGATTACGATGACAATTACGAGAAGGATGAGATAAACTGTGAAGCTCGTGCCATATTTGATTTTCAGCCTGAAAACGATAATGAGATTGGTTTACTTGAAGGGCAAGTGATATGGATTAGTTATAGACACGGTCAAGGCTGGTTGGTTGCAGAGGATCCAGAAACTGGTGAGAATGGACTTGTACCGGAAGAATATGTTGAATTGATTGGACTACTAGATCGAGCAGATGATGGGGAGGATGAAGATGTGGCGAAACCGTTCTTGCCGGAAATATTACGAAATGATGAGTCAGGTAGAGGGGAAGCGACAAAAGGATCAGAAGACGAATGGGTCGACACGGATGAGGAGTCCTTACATCTGAATATGGATACCATTGGCGACAAAACAAAAAGAAACGAAATTGAGAACATTCATCGAAGTAACGACTTAGATAAATCTCTTGATGAGATGAAGATATGACATCGGGTTGGAGTAGTGATGCAATGTAGCGATGTATAAGTTTGTAGGAATACTTTTATAATCTTGCAAAGTCGCGTGTGATACTGCCATGCGCATCACAAAAGTCAACCAAATTTTTTCTTTACTGAATCATCACCAGTTATCTTGCACGCAACAACCATCCACAGATGTTCTTATGATAAATTTCCACTCGCCCTACTCCATAGCTGGTGACAAACAGTTGCGTATAGAATCCTCGACAAAGACTGGTAATGATATCACCACCGAGCATTCTCATAGTTTAGACAAATCCTATACAAAGGATCGATTGTGGTCGCATACAGTTTATCGAGGGAAAGAAGCAAAGGCAAATACAGCGAGTCTGTGGAATAAACGTCTTCGGAAACCGAATTCTCAGGAGGGAGAGTTCCTGTATGACGAAAAATCTGACATTGATATTCTTGATCTTCAAGATTTCGATGATAGTGATGATAGTGATGATAGTGATGATAGTGATGATAATAAAGATAGGGATGCTAGTGATGAACCACAGAACTGTCCCGACCTGCTTTTCACATCGGGCGAAGCACCCAGGCATCAAGAAGAAGCCAATTCAAAAACAAGTACCGATAAGCAACTGATATCTACCGCAAATCAACACTTATTCGAGGAAACATCAGACCTGTCTCTTGAACCAATTGACGATATCTATCTCACCAAAGCAGAACGAGAGAAAATGGATAAAATACGAAAAGAACGAGAACAACGAAGGAAGAAGAGAGGTGAGATGGGAAAACCAAGTAAAGGAGATGGAGAACAACGCAAACAACGTGAAACGAAACGACTATCGCGTAAAGAGTTGAAGGAATCTCAGAGAGCGGAACAGACGAAACGAAGGATGAAGAAAACCAAAGCTAAGGAGAGAGATTTAAAAAGAGCAAAGCTTGAAACACGTCGACGAGAGCAATTGGACACTAGATTGAAAAAAAGAGTTGTTCAACTCGAACTGTACTTGGAAAAGGCACACTTTTCAAAACGAATTGATCTTGATGCTATTACTCTAGAATTGGAGGAGTGGAAACTGGAATTGGCTAAGCCAAAAGAAGAGCGCATAACTTTGAAGGAGTTTAAACAAAAACTGCAGCGGAAACTCAACTCAAGAAGCAACAATCAGGAGAAGGATGGACTTGTTTCATCGGAAATTGATCTGTTTGATAATAACAAGGAGCCAATAGGAGACACCTTTTTATTTGAAAAAAAGCGTAAACAATTAGCAGAATTTGAAGAGCAGCGTCAACTAAAACGAGCCAAGAGGGAAGCAAGCTCAATTTCGAAGGCTCAAAAAAAATTTCAGAGAAACCATGCAAAAGAAGTTGAGCGTCGACAGAGGAGAATCAAAGTACTTGAAAAGATGTTTTCAAACCTACGATCACAATATCGACCCAAGATGCAGCAGCTTTGGGATGAGCTATATCATTTGAAACAACAAGAGCAAGAGAGAATCATCAAAGAATATAATAAAAATGAGGACGGGGGCGCCCAGATGCTGCTCTTACCAGTTTACAGCCCTCTACATCAAGAATTGCACAATCGAGAGCTTGACAAAATGCGCAAGGAGATTGAAAATATACAACAACGACTAGCTAACCCCAGAGCAAGGTACGATATCCCGGCATTGCAACAAAGAGTGAAACGATTGCAGAGTGAGTATGAAGCAGCCGTGGGATATCACTATCGAAACCAATTTGAGAAAAGCACTCTTGTAAATGAGCGTGTGCATAGTGTATTACCTAATACAACTGGTGCTTCAGTTACGGTTTCGACGCAACCTGCTACTGAAATTATTGTTTCACCAGAGCCGCCACCAAGACCAACTCCTTCTAATGATGAAAAAAGCTACCGTGTGCTCACCAAAGAGCGACCATTCCGTCGTCCAAACATCAACTATATCAAATTTTACAATCGACAAGTTCAAGAGACTCTAGACCCTGGGATATGTATCCCGGATTTGCCATTTTCATCACTGAAGATCAACTATGATGGAACATACCCCAATGAAGTGAAATACCCAGGTCAGATATGGTCAAGCAAGGACAAAGAGTTATTCTTTACGTTACTTGCACGATATTCAATCCATCAATTAGACATGATTGGCTTACACATGGGAAAATCTGAATTGGAAATATTGACATATTATAATCTATTGAAGGGGGAGTTACGAAAGTTGAAAAGATGCACAAGGAGTCCTGAACAAGGGTCTGAATTTTTGACAAATCAGGATTACAGGTTGGTCAAGTATGAGGAAATTCCTGCGGCGTATGAGATGCTGAAGTACTTTACCAAGCTTGAAGATGAGCAAAGTTTATTGATTGATGCAGAGATGGCGTCTGATAGTGCATTTGATGAAGGTACCAATAATGATGATGTTGTTGCGGAAGATGCAAGTTCATTCATCAATGTTGCTCGTTTGTCTTATTTGTTTGGTATGATTTGTGACAAAGAAGTTTGTCGAGTTATGGAAGATCTAGTAAAGCAGGTGACCAAGAATATATTGATAAACATCATCAACACCAAGACAAAGAAGAAACTGGAGAACGGGGATACAGATGCTTCTACAGTTACGATACACCCGAGGAACATCAAATGGAGTTTGAGCAATTTGGGGTACTCTAACCCCAACAAGATCTTCAATGTTGATAATCCATTGATCAAAAAAGCCTTCACAAGGAAGAATGATCAGCGTCGTTGGTTCGGCACTCTTCATTATATTGTATCAGCACCTGCATTTGGTAATTTAGTGCCAGTACCTCGCAAGCAGACGATCCCCACAATTCACAATCTACATCAATTTCAAAACAGACTGCACCAAAGCTCCAATGAAATGGATCTAGATGAAGAAGATGAGGAACAGTTTAAGTTGTTTCAATTGGAAACTAAAGCGGTTGATGATTGTGATTTGTTGGAACTGCGAATGTATGAACATGCGTTATTGATGATGATGCTTGATGGAAAGACTGACGTAAGTGCTGGTGATGTGAAACGGTTGAATCGATGGGATAGGGAATTGAACTTGGAGGTGAAGGCGAGCCGGAAAGTACAAAGTGGCGGTAAGGCAAATGATAGGGAGAAGGGTGATGATAATGATGATAATGATGAAAACAACCACAAGGATGATGTTAGTGATGGCGAAAATATCGATCATGAAATTAAAGATGCGTTGAAGGCGTATTCTCGACAATTTCCAGATTACAACTATTCCAACGAGCAACAATCCATGACAAGGAAAGCAATGGAAGAAGTTGACGAGGATGGCCTGTCTGTAAGTTGTAGTGGATCAGACGATGAAGACAATGACAACTCTTCAAATGACGGTAGTAATCACAGGGGATTCTCAATGGAAATAGACAATGACGGCATACAATCTGGGGAAGATTATATTGACGATACTGCTGACTCCACGGGGCCATTTGATGAATTTTTCATTAGAAATTACGAATAGAAAATATAGAAGCGATTGACTTTCTACGTCGTAAATAACCCTAATTTGGTTTCTCCATTTCGTTACTCATTTTATTTTATATGTCTAACCACTCAAACTTTTTCACAGACATCAACTACTCGTTCAACCTCTTCTTCATCGCTTTTGTATTCATATTTTAACATAATCCATAAACAATACAACTTGATTGCAAATTCACTCAATTTTAGCATCATACTGGTATCAAGATCATTGATCATAATGAAATTGTAACTGAGTATTATCTTGAGGAAATCATTATTGAAATGACGTAGATGTTTGAGCCACACGGGATCACAAAAAGTCCCCTCGAGATCTGCTTTTCCTTCTTGTTGAAACTCCTCGGTACCATTAGCCTGTACAACTAAATCAACAATGCCTAAGCCGTAAATGATGATGACTTGAATAATCATGGCTAGTTTTATGTCGTCTGTAATGTAAGCTGAATCTTTTACAGATACAATGTAAAATGTACCAATGTGGGTGACTATTAGTAGAATCACCTCAAATAGTTTTGTAAATAAACCACCCACCTGGTTCTTTCTTGAGGAAGTGAATCTGAAAAGAAAAAGTAGTGTCACACATTGTGAAAGATAAAGTTTTATCAAGGAAGGTGTGATGAAGGGTGGATGTGGTGACAAAGTGTCACTGACGATTTCATGAATACTAGTAAGAAAATCGATACTCATTCGATCGTACCCGTAAATGTTCTCTTGTGGAAGATTTGTTGCAATGTAGCTGTTGAAATTTGAGGGACAAGGTAGCTTTCTAGAAGAAGGACCACACAACGCCTCATTAGAGAATACAAAATGGAAATCTGTATGTATTTATAACAAATACATTTGATTAATTCGCAAATGGTTAGATTTCCATAAAAAGTTTGATGGGAGAAAACGTGGTGTCAATCATAAAAAAATTACGTTTTGAGTTTTGTGTAATTACGAATACAACTAGAAACAATAATGAAACCACAATTCAAGAGGACAAATCTCATACTAATGTGTATAACAGGAAAGAAGAGAAAGCGGTGTATGGTTTCTCAATGGAGTTTTCCTTTTCTGAGGCTGTGTTCTGGCGTGGTAGTAGGTCTGAGATGACTCCATTGTTGGGAAACATTCACAATTTGTACCAACTTTTGTGGTCTCTTTCCGTCACCGGTCTAATTATAGAATTTTGGGTAACGAAGAGTGCGGAAATAACTGGCACAGCCTTATTTAATGTGAGATAGTTAAGACATTTAAAACAGGTAACAGACTGTACTTGACGCCATGCTAGTGCAAAAGGCAGATGCAGCTCAACCATCACTTACTTTCAAGGGGGGGACTGCTTTATATATTTAGGTTCTACCATCACGTCGATCTGATTTAGAATCTTACGGTATTATCGAATAGCTTGTATCTACAACATAAAAAGAATGAGTTTGCTGACTATGAGCTGTTTACCCAAAACACTCACGTCAGATGAGCTTTTGGAAATTCTTTCTCGTGGACATCAAATAGAAGAGACAATGTGTGAAAATTACACAAAGCATTGACGCTGTTACTAAATTTACTTCAAAGTATACGAGGAAAAAAAAGACAATTTATGCATGAGCCGTATCTTCTATTCAACATTGTTAAATGCTTTTGTTCTCACTACAAGAATGGTTATATGGTTGGGGGGTCTCTACTGGTTACACCTAGTTGCACACTCTACTTGCTATCATATCCAGCAAACTGACAAGCAGGAGTGATGGGATTGGCTCTCGTTGATCATTGAGTTATCCACTAAGCCCCCTCCTCAATAGTGCGCTGCGAGGGCTAAAGTGACTTTTGTGATGTGCTATAATTAGAACAAAATATCCTACACAATACCTGCGTTATGGACTCCTATCCACGCTATATATAGAACAGAGCAATTGTTGATTGGCTACCATAGAGTACCTTGTAAATTGATCGGTGGGAAAATTGCAGATACATTTGTAATAGCTTTTTGTGTCAAATTCGTAATCACACGAAGATACTGGCTATCTCTACAATGAAGACTGATGCCGTGCTTCAAATCAGCACCTGTAAAATCATTAGACATCCGTGTTTGTACCTATGAAGGGTACATACATTTCTCATTGGAGTTCGAAGGAGTTTGCACGTTTTCAGACAACGTGCTAGTAGATAATCTATGTATATTGTCAAACAATTAAGACCACCCTAAAAAATGATAAACACATTGGCAACCAGACGTCAGTCTTCAAAACCCAACGTCGCGGTAGATGTGAAAAACGGTTGCATTCTACGTCTTTTTTTGGGTCACACGACTGTTGCCAAGAACAAAAACCTTGCGTAGGCTTGAGGGGCTTGGATCTTCGACGTGTCTTTACTCTTCTTTGTAGCTTATTTTTAAACAATAAAACACCAATAGGAGTCTCTTTCCATTTCTGTGGTATCACTTTGTAAAACTAGTATGTATATGACATTGGGTTTTTGTGCGTACAACGAAAACATCACACGACCCAATTCCCAAAATAGAAATTTTCTTCGACGCAAAACAATCACATCACAAATACAATTGATGCAAGTTTGAGGCATTTAATCAATTTCCGGTTTGCTTCCCCCTATGGTAGAGCTCTATTTCCTGACAACGAGAACAATGAAATTAGGATTTTTTGTGAGAAAGATATTTGACGTACTCAGCATTTGAGTGGGATAATTTCCATCGCAATAGGAAAGATTCATCATGGATGGACCAAACTGTGTCCCGATTAATCGGGCAACAAAGTCCCACGCTTGGATTGTGATTAAATACTCCCAGTGACCCAGCGATAGAAAACGATGGACAAAAAGAATCCAAAACCACCGACTACCTTTCCTAATTGATGCTCCAAATTAGTGTCCTGTAGAACAAACATTCATTTGGGTTCTTCTTTTCATTGAAACTCTACCTAATCTTTCCTTTAAAGGCACATGCCATCACAAGTAACCTACAAAGGGGTCTCACCCACAAGTCCCACGTAATAGCAAACACCCTTACTGTACAGTCTTGCCAGTCTCTATCATGTTTCTCATGTTTCCCTGCTAATTTATCAACTCAAATACATTTGTCCACGCCCGGCATTACATCCATTGTTGCGTGAAAACATTTCAGTGATGGTGAAAAGCGAAAAAACACGGTCACAATCGAAGACTCCGAGAGAATAAATTATATTGTAGACTTTTATCTTTGAGCGTCGGACCTTGATGTTGTAACACTATGGAGTGAAACAGAAAGTTTCGACTTATAGATTTGTGGTCTACAGGAGGAAAGTTGTACTGTTTTGAATCAGCAAAACAGGGACAAGCTCGTCTCTTCAGGAATAAATGATTAAGAAATTGTCCTCCAGGGCGCAGAATGGACTACCATCGTCCAGGGATCACTCGAACAATCTAAACTTTCGGCAAAGAAACGCTTATAGCCTGATCTTGCAGAAACCACGATTGGCTCTCAGGTAGAGCGAGCCGCTCCTATAAAAAGCATCCCCTCATCGAACATACTGGCATGACCAACTATGTCTACTTGGTTAAAGTTGAACCCGCCTTAGTAAGGTCAAAAGATTTGCATTACGTATTTTTGTGTCGTTTTTCGCTACTAAAAACTTAATCTCGTAAATGCACATGTGCTTACAATTTTGTCTTCAAAAAGAAAGTAAAAACGTAAACGGTGTAGTAATTTGGTGTTTCAAATGTATCGTGTGAGCATTGAGATCTTGTGGCCACAATGGTGACGGGGCTTGATTTGAGAAACGAAAACGTTTGTGGTCGTCTCCTGGATCTTGCTTCATTGTTTATAATATTTTGGTGGAAGATTTATATTGAAGTCGCTCTGAGAGACCTAAAAGTAAAAATGCGTTTAGGTTTAGGTTTCGTCACTCTGGTTATGAGTGAAAGGACCAGAGATGAGCTCATTCTGGCCGTACATTTGGTTGAGATGAACAACTACCTATGGTGATCAAACGTTCAATGTAGCATCCTCCCCCCCCCCCGTCATTGTCTTTTCCAACTGCGTCGCATTCCCTCTCTTAAAACTTCCCTGGGTAAAAAAAAAAAAAGGGATTAAGGTTTCAATATTGCAAAAGAGTACTATGGTGCACCAAACGTCTTTTACCTTGAAAAGAATTTGTCTGACGAGACATTAGTCTTGTGAGTTTCATCGATCGTGTGAGCTGCGATTATGTATTATTGCTTAAACACCAATTGGCGTGTCTTCCACTTTGGGCAATACCTTTTCAATTTGTGTTATTTTGGGCGACCACGTGTGTCATCTTCAATTAAATTTCTCAAATTTTTTTCTTTTTTTTTTTCTGTTTTGGTGCCCACGTTTTCACTCAACACAAGGCATTACAATACAATACAGATTAAAGCCTAGTGGGTAATAATGTTTATATTTTAGATCTTGCAGATGTGTATTCAATCGTTGTTGTTGTTGTTGTTGTTGTTGTTTATGGCTTTTGATGGCCATTGTTGATGGCCATTTATATATACATTGTATCTCGCCCACGTTGCCTCTCGCTAAATAAAATAGGGAAACTGCACGCATTCTTTCTTGTTATGCTACGGTGAACCAGACCCAGACGGTCTAGACCATCACAGCAGACCTTTCACTAACAGTGTCAACTTCACATAGTGGTTGCTTACTGGGTGCTTTTTTGTTTGCTTCGTCTTTCAGCCTCCGTCAACGTGGGGCGAAAATATGGCCTCTACCTGCAAAATCGTGTGCATTGTTGTTGTAAACTATTATAGTTTGTGTAATATACGATGGCTTTTATATGCAGCACTAAAAGTATTACCAAGGGTTAAACAATTACACAAATACATAAACAGCACATGAAACCCGTATTTACTTTAAATTGAGTATGTGTTTATAAATATATATACCCCCTTCGTTCTCTAATCCATGAGGATGTAAATATATTCCCCCTGAACGAACTTTTTCTATTTCTTCAAAACTGTTGTCTATTTTACTTCACTACACCTTATGACGAACACTCACAGAAAATTCATTAATGTACTAGAAAAGTACATGTGCAATGGGCTCCACAATCCCATAGCATCATCCGCTATCATCATTGCGTTTGTTTTGGGACAAGTCATTAACCCATCATCACCACTCAAAGCCATGCTATCTCAAAACACATTGCTGCCGTTAGTCGAAGAAGCAATAAATGGTACAATAGACGGTGAACCTATCTCATACACTCAAGACACAACAACAACAACAGCTGCCACTACATTTGAAGACCTACTTATGGATTTGGTCTCAAATTCCATCAACTTAATATTCATTTTTCGTTTTGTAAAAAAAAGCACACCTGATTGCCCGCACAGATCGAGGTCAACTTGTCAAGAGTTGTGCTTCTTTGTGACGCAACTTATGGCAGCAACTTATTTTATATCAACATATTTCAGTCATTTCCACAAGTTATTACAAATTTTTACATCCTTACAGTTGGTTTTGCCGTTTCTCATATTATTAATTTCAATTACATCAAATAAAAGCATTTACAAATCATTGAGAGAATGCAACAACAACATTCTCCCATTTTTCATTACCAACTCATTTTTGTTCATAAATACTACCTTTACATCTACAACCACATCCCCTGATACTTCATTTGATTTTGTCGGTTGGATTTATCTAATTGCTGCTTACTCACAAAAGTTCTATCTTATTTATAAATACGTAGTTTATGAGTTGATTACGATTTATGAAGAAGAAGATCCGAAAGATGAAGCGAAAGTGGAAAAGACGAGTGACTTAGAGAAAGGAAGGCCAAATGAAAGAACCAATAACCATTCTACGTATCTGGAATTCAAGAATAGGCTATTGATAGCTGCATGTTGTGTAGTTATGGTGGTGGATTTAGTACTCATTTGTTTATTGGTTTAATCTCAACGTTGAGGGTATACTAAGGATGTATAGGTTGAAGATGTAATGCCGGCTTCTTTTTCTGACAAGAAGAACGACAATCTCTAAGAAAGTTGAACAGCTATCGAGATATTTGATGGTTGTCCATGATGCCTTACTCGATATGCTCTATCCAGCGTTTTACTCAACTAAAAACCCTTGTCAGGTTCAAAAGAGTCAAAACTCATCAAATCTTGAGTTTGACTTCACTACTTTCCGCTTTATAAAAGTGTGGCACTATAAGTTCTTGTTGATTTCGTTACAAATCAGAGCCCAACATATTTGGCCGAGGGAAAACGACGAATGAATAGCTTGATCTGAGCCTTCGTGATATGACCTGTTCGTGTAGTGGCCATGGTCTCTTCGAGCCATCGAGAGAGCAACTGAAAGGCAGGCTTGATGATCAACCTTCTCTTCCAAGTATTTGTAATTTGAATTCAATCACAATCTTTGACCTTGATTGACATAATTACTCTAAATGTTTGCTCTTTGTGTGCCAGGGTGGTCATAGATTTTCAAAGGTGGAGAAACTACTATAGAAAGAACTTCAGCAATCGTAAGTCAGTTGTTGATCGAAAGATTTCGATGAGCAAGAGGGTGATCAAGCTAGCGGTAGTTCCCGTTCACTGTCGAAAAGCATAATGATTCAGGCGGCTCAAACATATACTCGCTTTAGTAGAGTTAACCGAGATACTACTTCCACCCACGGGACCTTCGCTTAACACAACCATTTGCAACAACATCCCTTAGCACATATCATACATATCAATAATCCGAAAATCGTTATTGATACCACATCAAATGTTTCAATCTAGCTACTGACGTCACATTATTTTCTTTTCGAATGCCGTTCATTGCCGACTACATGGATCACATTACATAGAATTCGACATTTTGCTCTCTAAAGTTTGCTTTGTGTCAGATTTGAATTTTGACATGTTGGTTATTTTGTGTAAGTCATTACGAGAACTCCGTCATATATGAACAACGGAAAAATCGTTAGCGCCGCTAGCACGGAAAAAGGAAACCTATACTGATACGAATCACATTTGGCCAGAAGTGTTTACACAGTCAAGACGTTGAAAGGATAGCAATCAAGTGTAGCATCGACAATGAGGGGTCTCCTAAGTGAGGAGAGAGTGATGGAACTTCATCTGTTGTATGTATCTAGCCTCAAACCAACAATTAGAAGTTTTGGTTGATATTGCTATTCTTGCTGCAAGTGTGGAAATAACTGGCAACCGCGGAGATTCCGAGATTTAGAAGGTGAAGATGATCCCGAGGCTATGCCATTATACACAAACAACAGTACAGAAGCTTTTTAACAATTGCACTGAGTAGCCGTGCTATCGTCTATGCATTAGATCTTTTCAACACAAAGTTTGGCACAACGCCAAAAGAGAAACAGAAGACAATGGAGTGAGATGTATGTTAATCTAATTTTAGAAAATTACAACGATTGGCTAGCTGAAACAGGATTTGTCAAATTAAACATTGCCCGAGGTAAAAGCATAGCCTTGGATGGTTAAAACTTTTCCACTTCTTTTTTGAGACCGCAAACCATGTATTCTATTTTTAGAGTACTTTTTGCTTATTGCTAGTGCCCTGGAATGATTATTTTTTTGTCATTTGCAGCTACAGTTACTTTATAAATAATCACTGAATTCACTGAGGAGTCTGTCACTTTGTAATATCCGAACTGAGTAAGATCTACAATACTTGCGAAAAATGAGGTTCATCAATAACGTATCTGCTACTGCTTTGTTATCAGCTATTTTACAATTAGGCTCAACGGTTGCAACCGACTCATCGTCAGGAAGCTTGAAAATCGATTTCAATGTGAAAAGAGAAGTACCGAAAGGAGACATTGTCAAACGTGATGACCCGGAAGGAGCAGTGGTGATGAAATTAATGAATCACAAAACTCTCTACATTGCTGAGTTGTATATTGGTTCAAATGAAGATAAAGTTCATGTGCACGTTGATACTGGAAGCTCAGATCTTTGGGTGCCTGCAAGTGATGTTACATGTTCAAAGGAAAATCCACTTGCTGCTCTTGGGGAAGGGGATGATGATGATGATGATGATGAGAGTTCAGGCGAGGGAGAACAGCCATCAGAGACGCAAGGTGGTCCCTCAAGAGGCAATAAACGTGACGAGGGCCAAATCTACAGCTCGTTATACCCCTCAGGCCACCCACAAACCACCAATCTTCCAGGAGCTGGAAACCCTGGCTTTATCTCTAATTCTAGCAATACGGCAGCAGGAGAGTCCCAATCAAGTGAATCACTTACTTGCACGGCACATGGTTCATTCAATACGGAGGCATCCGATACTTTTGAGACGAACAATACGATACCATTCTATGCTGCCTACGGTGACGGAACCTATGCGTTTGGTGACTGGGGCCAAGACACCATCAAAATTGGTAACGCGTCAGTACATAATGCTAGTTTTGCAATTGCAAATGCAACATCAAATGACATTGGGGTATTTGGTATCGGGTTACGTGGTTTGGAATCTACTTCACTGTTTGGTTACTTTTACGATAGTTTACCATATAAAATGAAGTCCAATGGGGTGATTAACAAAGTTTTATACTCGTTGTACTTGAACGATATCAACGCTAGTACCGGTTCTGTGTTGTTTGGTGCTATTGACCATGCTAAACATGAAGGTCATTTGGAGACATTGCCGGTGGTGAAAGGAAGAGACGGTACATTTTCGGATTTGGCAGTTGAACTCAAGCATGTCGCACTCAACCACGAAGGAGATAAAGAACTCATTTTACAAAACTCAACCATTGTCATACTTGACTCTGGATCAACGATATCATACTTGACGCTGCACCAAGTGAAATCTTTGGGCGAGGCTCTCGATGGTGAATTTATTGAACTGCAAGGAGCCTTCAAAGTTGACTGTGAATTACAAAACTCAAACTCAACAATGGATTTCACTTTTGGAAACAGTGACATCCATGTCCCACTTTCTGAATTGATCATGCCAGAGAATGAAACATCATGTTATTTAGGAATCTTACCATCCCAAAAAGAAGGAAATGAGACTGAAACTGCATTGTTTGGAGACAACATATTGAGAAGCGCCTATATCGTTTACGATTTGGAAGACTTGCAAGTCCAAATTGCGCAAGCTCGTTATACCGATGAAGAAGATATTAGAGTTGTTGGGGGAAAAGAGTCAACGAGTGGAAGCAGCGGATCGAACTCATCCTCGAATGGAACTACATCTGGTGGAGTTGGCTCTTCGTCATCGACTGAGCATGCCAATAGTGGGTTCTCGATTTACAATTTGCCTTGGGTTTCTGTACTTGCCGGATTGGCCACTTCATTGGCCTTGGTTTAGATTGCTAGCTAACTGAAAGAGCTTTGCTACATAAACAGTTTTACATGCTGTTGCTATCTCATTGTATTGTATAAATAGAAAACTTTTGTCAACACGCTTTTACTTTCTTTGATATTCGAGAATTGGTTCGCTGGCTCTATATATGAAGCAAGATTCCTACAAGTGGAATTCAGCTGACGAGATCTTGCAGTGCTAACTCCAGCCACGAGAACCTTCTGTTGTAGCCAGAGATTGCACGTCAGATCTTTGCTCAAATAAAGTTACCAGTGCGAAAATCAAAGTACTAATTACGAAGCTAAGCCCAGTTTATCGCAACCCCCTGAAAATTTGTCAATAAAATTCGAACATCACACTTCTCACACTTGAGATGCGCGACTGTTGGGGTAGCACAAAAGCTATAAAACTTAGTGGAAGTAAATTGGAAAAACCTTAGTTTTAGTGGCACAATGTGGCATATTATTTTAAGGTCGTTGTTAACTTTGATATCGTTCTTTTACGAACAACGGTTGTGGCAAAGTGAAAAGAAAAGAGAAGGGAATGAGTGTTTACCGTACCAAAAAAAAAAAAACACAATGATTGGGAGACATATGCACTTCCATTCTTGGAGGACAAAACTTTGACACCCATGACACTCTTTCTTTGTGCAACACCTTGTAAATAATCCGTTTTAACGAAAAAAATACGTTAACTCCGGTTGGGTAGCCAAAAAAGTGCAATTTACAAATTAAAATTAAAACAATCATACCCTGCGGAAATACCAAAGCAAGTATCAAAGAAGGAGAATAATCCGTTATACACTCAGAGTGCGGTGTGGGATAATAGCTCACAATTTTTGAAACTATCGTGGCAAGATGAATTGACAAATGCAAATTTGCAAAAAAACACGAATGTTGAACAAAGGGAACTGGAAGAACCTTTGAAGCATAACCAGCTCACAGTGGAGAGCTTCTAGGGTGAGATACAGCTTAATGAGACAATCACTATCGACTTTGTAAGGATCAGAAGGAATCCTCTCTATATTGGTTTAAATCTTAATGTTGCCGTTTCGTATCCAATCGAATGGTTTCTTTACAGTTACACAAAGAAATTTGTCATTGCTTGAAACATTTGTGGGGAGGCCCACTTTTTAGGGCTAACATTGCGAGAATATTTTGTCATCATAGAAGTATAACCTTCGAACAAATGCACTTGAAGAACGCCTCCAAATGAATGTGACGTAAATGTGTGAAATTTCATCGCAAAACCGCATCTATTTTTGGAACAATCCCATTACAATTCGTACAAATAGCAACCAAATGTACAGGTTCCTCCTGTAACAACCTCTTGTTAGAGTTCATTTTGTAACCGGATTTATTGTTTGCGGTCTTCATTTCAGACACCCGCTAAAAAATGTGTTGACAGCAGAGCAACCTTTGGGCTTTGCAATTTTTGCAGACATACAAATATCCACGTAAGTATGCCGGTTCCTCAATCATTAGAAATCTAGTTAGAAATTCATCGAGTATTCCAACAAAATGAAATTCACCAACATTGTGCTTGCTACTTTATTTTCAACATCCACAGTAACAGCTAATCAGGCTACAGGAAGTTTCAAGATTGATTTCAATGTTGAGAGAAGTGAACCACGTTTCGTTAAACGTACTGATGTAGAGGGAACCGTGTTGATGGAATTAAGCAACCAGAAAATTCTTTACGTAGCTGAGTTGCAACTTGGATCAAATCACGATGATGTTGTTGTGCATGTTGATACTGGAAGTGCTGACCTTTGGGTACCTGCAACCGATGTAAATTGCACAAAGGAAAATCCGTTTGCTGCACTTCTTCAAGGACAAGCCGGCAATAACAACAACAACACTGAACAATCATCAAAGTCAGTAGCTACCTCAAGAAGAAACAAACGCGCCGATGATCAAGTCTACAGCGCATTGAATTCTTCAGATGAGCCATTACCCACTAATGTTCCAGAAGTTGGAAATACGGGTGTTGAGTCCAATTCAAGCTCCGCTGGTGATAATACCCAACCAGTGGCTTCCAATACTTGTATAGCACTTGGTGCATTCAACACGGAAGCTTCTGAGACTTTTGAAAACAACGGGACAAATCCATTCATGACTTTATATGGTGATGGCGACTATGCGCTTGGAGTGTGGGTTAGAGATACAATCAAAATTGGCAACGTTTCCATATCTGATGTCACTTTCGCTGTTGCCAACAGAACCTCCAATGTTATGGGTGTATTGGGTATCGGATTACGTGGTTTGGAAGCTACTTCGCAACTTGGATACGTGTACGACAATTTACCTTACAAAATGAAGGCAGATGGGGTGATTAACAAAGTCTTGTACTCGTTATATTTGAACGAAGCCGATGCTAAAAGTGGCTCTGTTTTATTTGGTGCCATTGATCATGCTAAATACAAAGAAAATTTAGAGACAATACCTATCGTTGAGGGTAGAGATGGTACGTTGCTGGATTTCAGCGTTGAGCTCAAACAAATCTCACTAAGCCGTGATGGAAATTCAGACGACTTGTTGCAAAACTCAACTAATGTTATACTTGATTCTGGATCAACAGTGTCATACTTGTTGCCACATCAGTTGGAAGCAGTGGGTCAAGCTTTTGATGGCGAATTGAGTGATGGGAAATATAAAGTTGACTGTGAATTGCTAAACTCAAACTCAACGTTGGACCTCACATTCGGAAGCAAGATCATCAACGTTCCAGTTTCGAAATTGATCTTGCCCCAAAATGAAACATCGTGCTATTTGGGAATTTTGCCACAGCCACAAGAACAAAATCAAAAAACATATGCATTATTTGGAGACAACATCTTGAGAAGCGCTTATATAGTCTATGACTTGGAAGACTTGCAAGTCCAAATTGCGCAAGCTCGTTATACCGATGAAGAAGATATTAGAGTTGTTGGGGGAAAAGAGTCAACTAGAGGAGCCAGCGGAACAAACTCAACTTCAAATGGAACTGATTCTGGTGATTCTGGTATCGTTGCGCCAAATGAGCAGGAAAGTGGTGGAGACAGTGTATACAAATCGTCGTGGATTTTCGTACTCTCTGGGTTGATCATCCCATTGTGTTTGGTTTAAACTGTCGTTGTGGACTAACGTCGTTTCGGTTATTTTGTTTAGAAAAAAAAAGACTTTCTGTTTCTGGTGCTTGTTTAGTTAAACGACAATTGGGTATAAACTAGTCTAATTGTGTACAAAAAGTTTAAGAAACAATTTGTGATTGTTATCAACGCCTTCGCTGAATCTTTATCGAACGTAGCCTTAGTTCAATATTATATATTGGAAGAAAAAAATTGTTTGCAACCAATTTGTATGCGCAGAGTATTGTCTAACGTGAGCACCACTCTCTCATGCAATGTTTATAGACATCAATTCACCAATCCTATCGTAATTCGTCCAATAACTTTTACATCTAGTTGAACTCACATTGAAGTTACGCTCTACTTCAACAACGAGAGATTCACCTACATTCGAGTCAAAGTCAAATCTTTATTCAATCACTATACAATCAAGCTTTTACAATTGACCAGAGTTGTCGACGGTAATCTTCTTTGAAGTGGCACCGCTTCCTGAACCGTAAGATTCAATCTTCTTGACGATATCGAAACCATCAGTGACTTCACCAAAGACAACGTGCTTACCATCCAACCATGGGCATGGGACAGTAGTAACAAAGAATTGAGATCCGTTGGTGTTTGGACCAGCATTGGCCATTGACAACAAACCTGGTCTGTCGTGCTTCTTGGTGAAATTTTCATCAGCAAACTTGGTACCATAAATGGACTTACCACCAGTTCCGTTGAAGTTGGTGAAATCACCACCTTGCAACATAAAGTTTGGAATAACACGGTGGAAAATAGAACCTTTGTAACCAAAACCCTTTTCACCAGTGGCTAAAGCTCTGAAATTTTCAGCGGTTTTTGGGACAACATCGTCATACAACTTGAAGGTGATTCTACCCAATGGTTGGCCATCAGCCGAGACATCAAAAAATACGTTAGACATGGTTTATAATTGATCAATTGAGTTGGAATTGGGTTTTCAGGAAAAGAAAGGATGTAAGAAAAAAGTGGAAATTCAATGGCGTATATAAAGAAATTTAGATTCGGCGTTGGCAAAGTCTTCTTTGCCAATAAAAGACACTGGTGTCGGAATACCTAAAACTTTTCAGACACAAATTCAGATGAGGGATTATATGTTCAAAGTGACACATTCCTATAGCTCGTAATGGGACAATCCCACACAAGATGGAGGAGGTGCTTATAGAATGTCTCTCATGCCAAGTACTGGTAGTTTCATATCACCTGGTTTTGAAACGTGTCAATGCCTCGTTATATCCCATCGCTTATGATAGTTGCACCCACGCAGTCGCAATTTCAAAAAATTGTCTGTCGGACTATGTGCAGGTCGGAGTGCGTGTGTTTCGGTCTAATTTTTCCTTTCATATAGTTGCGGTTATTATTGTAACCCCAACACAAAATGCAGACTCGGCCTCCAGTTTACGTAATTATGAGAACTCCATAGAATCAAAATCAATTTCCGACAGACACTTTTATTTTTAGCTTTCTCCACCCACAAAAAAAAAGTCCCTCTCTTGTCTATCACCCCCTTAAAAGTCATGGCTTTTTGTAAAGAAACGTGGCATCTACCAACAAAAAGGGTCAGTTTTTACGGATTTCTGATCCCATGGCGTGATTGAAGGGCTTGGAAAACTGAGCTGACTGTTGAAGTATGCATTACAAGGCACTTTAATTATATCGTCAAAGTAGATGATCTTGTGGATATGTGATCAAAATATGAATTTGCAACCAATCTAGAGTAATTTACAAGACTTCAAAAGTTAATTAGTAATCAACTCCATATTTGATGAGATGGTGCTTGTAGTCATCCATATGCTTGAGAGATCTGTACTATTGGCTGATTATATGGATCTTGGTCATCATTGACCAATGAAGGGGCCATTTGTAATAACGAGTTTTAGTGTGTTTTGAAGACGTGCTAGTTGAACGTTCCAACGGTGTTCCCATAGATAACACGCTTTAAAACATGAGCTTGAATAGGGAAGATTTCTTTGAAGTTGTGTGTATTTGATGTAGAATCTCTAACGACAATAACTGACTGGTACAATCAACCATGTCTGCAAACTCCAAATAACAACGATTTTACTGTTACTGATTGTTTCCTGTCCACCTTGTTAGTAGGTCAAACTCCAACACTAGAGGGTAAGGAGCTGATATCTACTCGAGTATAAATATAGTCCTCGGAACATCATATGTTTCCTATATATATTTCTCCTACAATTTAGCCAATACTGTTTCATAACCAGACTTGTCCACTTTTCTCTCAGTTTCGACTCCAAGATACTCGACATTTCTTGTTTTTGTATCAATAACGGTAGCATATCTCTTGTTTCTTGAAAACCCATTGACATCAGTAGCCAAGTCATGCTTACGACTGAAACCATCAACATCATTGGCAAAGACAACCTTTGGCATAATTCCTTTCGAGTTATCATCAACATTGTAAAATTGCTTGACCAAGACTTTACCCCAACTGTTGACAACAAATGGATCGTTGGAAGCCAAGATTATAACTGCGCCAATTCCCTTTGATCCTAATGATGCCAAGTTTTGCAAATACGGTGGAACATGAACTTCACCACATGTTGGGGTCCATGCACCTGGTACAGAGACGATAAGCAACTTGGGCTGGTTTGTTGTTGAAAGAAACGAAATTACCTCGTCAAGCTTGAGTTGAAGTGGTTGTTGACAGACCAATGGGTCAATGAGTCTGGTATCATCCGTGTTTATTGGGATATAGGCAAACTTCACACCTTCCGGGAAAGGTGAGCCTTGCGCGAAAGTCATTTCTTGGGTGTGATGGAGTGTAGGAAAGAGAGATTGGTTTTGATGGATATCCCAAAATTTTATTTGATTTTCTGGGGCAAGACCGCTCGGCTAAATCCGCATTTTCCTGTTGGTCTAAATAGAGGACAGGTAAAACAACAATGACGACATGGTATCAAAACATTAACTATAAAACTAAACAAGCTCCACAAAGGAGCTATAGCGAACTAACTACTTTCTTTAGGCTTTGGTGTGTGCTGGCGGTGGTCCTTCAGGACGCGAGAATTCCTCACCTGCGACATCATACTCTTGTTCTCTTGAGTAATAACCTTGTTGTGCCGCACCACCACTGCTAGGTCCATAATTGCCATAGCCTCCATTTCCATAATTGTTGTACCCACCAGTTTGATAAGTTTGAGGTTGTTCAGGTGGCACGTAACTCTGTTGTGGTTGTTGATTTTGGTAGTACTGCTGATTCAGTTGCTGTTGTGGGTAGTAAACACTGGTCTTTGATCTTCTTCTTCTTAAACAAAATATAAGCAATATCAAAAGTAATGGAATTATGAGCAATAGCCACAAAAACCATCTGTACCTGTGCCAACCCCTGTTGTTATTGTAGTAGTATGGGTAATATACTCTCTTGATGAGTTCAAGGGTGTTAGTGGTATCTTTCTTCGGAACAATCATGGTTGAATGAATGAATGAAAGCAAAAAGGAAATGAAAGAAAAATAGAAGAAAGGTATGGAAGGATGCCAGTGGTTATATATATATTTGTATAGCCAAGAAAATGAAGTAGGTCCCTCTTTTTTTTTGTGTTGCAACAAGTTTTACAATTTTTGGAATTTTATTTGACGCCATATAAGCAATTTTTAAATAGATAATCTTATTATTAGACTACAACAAGAGCGATACCTAGATGTTACTGGAGGAGAAAAAGGGCTACTTCGACAATATATGTATTTGTAGTTACTGAGTCTAAGTGAGGGCTACTCCTTATTATTAAGGTTATATTCTATAAAATCATTTGTGTCATTCTTTGTAATTCTTCAAGAGGCTGAGACCGCGTCATCATCAAATACGAAAAAAAACAACAAAAAGCCACTTCTTTTTCATTCGTTACTCAAACCTATACTAAGAAAATATCTTACAATGAAAAGTAGTACTCTCATATATATATGTACATCGAGGTACTTCACTCTCTTCTTTAATGATGAACAGTCTAGATAATCTTTGAATGTAACTTTTTTTTTTGCATCAATTTGAAATAAAAATGCAACAAATGTGATAAGTAAGCACTTATTTTGACTAAAGCTCCCCCAACATCTTTAGTATTAGACACTGGGCTCTACACTGTTTCTAATAAACTCTTCACATTGTAATGTAATAAACTCTTCTCTGAAGCTGTTTTCTTGATAACCCTTTTGAACCATGGTCTCTATACCTTATTCCCTACCCATAATATTATGCATCAGAACATACCATGCTATTGATTCAGCTAGTCCACAAATTACACCGGTCACCCATCATTCAATCAACCCATTCTAGTTTAAACTACCATACAGCATTCTGTTTGATTCAGTGACGCAGTTAAGTATCTCACGACCATGACCTTTTACGACAATTCTCCTCGACAAAAAAAAAAAATGTTTTGAAACAAACCAAGTACAACAAAGCATATCATATAATTATTGTCCATCACGCTCCCCCATATACCCAAAATTATACTTTTGTTTCCCAAAAACCCCTATATGTCACCTGTATGTCAGTAGAAAGTAATCCTTGGAAAGAATCCGAGGTAACACCAACCCAATCACCACAGAAATCAAGTACTTCCTCCTCCACTTCATCTACATCAACCACCACCACGTCTACACCAATAAAAAAGTCGAGTGCTCCAGGTAATGGGGAGCTACGTCCGTTGAGATTGGCTAGACATAGAGATAGACTATCATCCACTTCCATTTTGTCAACTAGTCCCTCTGGTACTCCAACAACGACAACATCTTTTTCTCCTGATAGACGACCAAGTGCCACAAATGCAACCACCAGCACCACCACTACAGAAGATGGGTTTCAATGTCGCCCTATAAGACTAGGGTCTCATAAAAACGTATCTACCGATGAAGTAAGGAAACCAGAAGCCGATACCACTCCACCGACTGCAGTAGCAAGGAAAAAGTCAATACAGATTAGGAATTTACCAATTAAGCGAAATAGTGAATCAAGTACACATTCGCTAGTCTCGGTGAAAAGTGGCAACAATAGTGATCACAATACTGATAAGGATGACGATATGGTATTTGCAATGTGTGTGGTTGATTTCCATCATCAACGAGGTCCCGAAATACAATGGTGGAGATCAAATTATCATCCTACATACACACCAGATTTATTTCGCAATATACCATTTCAAGCACTACCCGATGGGTCTCACTTATTTGAAGAAACGTTTCTGAACTTCAATCTTGTTTATGATTTTGATCAAGGCAGATCAATTGATGATTTTGACGCATTGAATGAGTTTCAAGGTGATCCTCGACATTTGAAAACCTTGTTTGGATGTTCATGTGTGAGGCAGGTGCGAACTAGTGAATTGTCGGCTGAAGAACGAGAAAGAAATAAAGATATTACTCGATCTATCGTACAGAAAGCAGTGGTTGTCATTGTACGGAAACAACCAATCTTTACCAAAATTAAAGAGAAATTGTCCATCATCACAAAGAGCTATTTTTTGCAAGAAAGTCTCAATAATACAGAAGTGTTGGACCATTTGTTCGACAATTTGAATAGTCAGTTTAAGCTTGTCGATAATGAACTCCACGTTGATCTCGAACAGGAAGAAGAATACTATGTCAATTTGGATCTACGATCGTCAATATTGAAATTTAAAACCAATTTCATGATCATTTTCAAAGCATTATTACTTGAGAAAAAGATTCTTATCTACTCCACTGACAATCTAGAGAGTCTAGCTCAATTTCAAAACAATTTAATTTCATTAATACCCAACCTTATAAACAATTTAGACGATTCAGGATGTCCCCTCATTGATTACATTGAAACAAATGGACCATTACAGAAACCACAATCATTAATATCCAATAGTCGAGCATCAATGTTGAGATTTTTCGGACTTCCCTTGCAAATATTCAACACAAAAAACTCGTTTTGGAATCCATATGTACCATTGCAACAATTGAGCGAATTAAAAGTGGATTCATTCATGATTGGGTGCTCCAATTTATTATTTGTCAATCAAGCTACACTATATGGAGTTGATTTATTGATCAATTTGGACACCAATGAAGTCACTTACCCGAAGACCTTATCCACGCCAGAGTTTTTGACATTGACACACCAAGATAAAAAATTTATCCATCATTTAATCAGTACAATTCACCCTGATTCTAAGGATTACATTGGCAATGACGATTACATTCGCTATCAATTTGAAGATTACTTAAACTCGTTACTATCAGTGATGAGGTATCATCAATACGCCACACGGTTCCATCTACCGCCACCAGGATTCGCCTCCGATCATCCAACCGAGGGCGATATTCACGATTTCAATAAATGCTACATACAAACATGGGAAAAGACGGAAAATTTCAACATTTGGCATGCAATGGCTGACGAATTCATTTTTAATTTTATCGACCCAAGTCATGTTGGCCATTCTTTGAAACAACCGGGCTCAATTAATAAAAACATTGCTAATTTTTTCAATTCCTTTGCATTTAAGGCCACCGCAGCTACACCAGCACCAGCTGCAGCTTCAATGACAGCTTCAACAGACGAACCAAAAGCACACAAGTTTATTGTTGAGGATACAGCAAAGAAAGAAAATAATGACGATGAATTAGTTGCTGGATTTGAAAAAGTGGGTGTTTCCCATAGTGATGCTGCTACTGACCCCAAGCCCAAGCCTAGCTGGACAAGTGGGTGGTTCAAAAAGAGATGATTTTATGTAGACGTAGTTTTTTCATAGTGCATTAAACGATTTTCATTCATTCTTTATTGAAAATAGAGAGGAAAAAAAATGTCGATGCTCATCACGTCGGTCCACCTATAACGGCTCTAACATGAAGCATCCATTCCAGCTCCTCCTAGCGAACAAACAGGGGACGCTTTTGTTTGCCGCGGTGCAAAACCATATCTTGGTTTACGATACATACACAGGTGAAATCCGTGGACATTGGTTTGACGACCAACAATCAACTCACAAGAACCATCAATTAGAAAGACGAACAGGTAAACAAATTTCATCGAAAATACAAATCTACAACCATATCAAATGTCTAGCTGTAACTGATTCGCATCTTGTTGCATCTACCGATTCCGATAAATCAGTACTTGTCTTCACCATTGATGATGCCAGTGATAATATCTTGACTTTGAGTAAACGACAACCAATGCCTAAACGACCATACTCCATAACTGTATACAATGGTACTGTGATTGTGGCTGACAAGTTTGGTGATGCGTATTCCGTATCCATTGATCTGAACCCACCAGTAATGGAAAAGGATTTAGTGCCCATCTTGGGTCACGTTAGTATGTTGACTGATGTCGTTGTGGGTGTTCACAACAACAAACCGTTTTTGATTACGAGTGATCGAGATGAACATATTAGAGTTTCAAACTATCCTAAATCGTACGTGATCAAGCTGTTTTTACACGGACATGAGGAATTTGTGTCGCAGCTTTGTTTAGTTGATGATTTACTTGTGTCAGGCGGAGGTGATGATTACATTTTTGTTTGGAATTGGTATTCCGGTTCGTTATTAAGCAAATTTGACTTGAAAGAGGTTGTTGATCCGTACTTGACTGATGCGCATTTACCTCCTGAAAAGTATAGATCTGAAGAATCACCAAAGGAGATTAGTGTTGCCAAGATTGAGCATGTTGAAAAGGGCAATGTCAAATACTTTGTAGTATTGGTTGAACATACTTCGTGTTTGCTCGTGTTGGAGCTTAAAGATAACCAGCTCAATTTGTACAATATTATCAAGTTTGATGAGCCATGCATCACATTTACCGTTGGTGGTGGTGGGATTATATACGCTTCATTAGAGTCGGAATCGGTACTACATTGTTTGAACTTCCCCGATGCAACACCTAAATCCTCAATAATTGACATCAATCTGATTCCAATTGCAGTCACCAACAAATCAGATTATGCCGAGTTTTACCCCGTGACAACTCTACGCAAAAGGAGTGAATACTGAAATCATATTTTTTTTTTTTCTATGTTCGTACTTACATATTCTATTCGTCTTCAATGAATCCACCTTGTTTACACAAGGAATAAAACAACGAATCCTTCCTTTTCAACAACTCTTGTGGGGTATCAAACTCAGCAACTTGTCCCTTCTCCAAAACCAAAATACGATCAGAGTCCAAGATTGTATTTAAACGATGAGCAATAGTGATGATCGTCTTGTCTTTAAACTCAGTACGGATAGTTTGTTGTAAAATTTGATCAGTTTCAACATCAACTGCAGCTGTAGCTTCATCAAGAACCAAAATGTTTGAATAGTTTAATTTCAACAATACTCGACCAAGACACATTAATTGACGTTGTCCAATGGATAGATTGGTACCTCCTTCAGTAATTTTGACGTCAAGTGGAGTCTCAACACGATCCTTTTCGGCTTCATGTACAACATCACGTGGCTGTTGTTGCAGAGAAGTGCTGCCATTGCTATCATCATTGGATTCTTCAACGTCTCGTTCTGCATACATCTTCTCAACATGATCTTTCAAGTGAGACAATTCCAAAGCTTTCCATATTTGATCATCAGAGTATTCGTCATTAGGGTCAAGATTGGATCTGATTGTACCTTCAAACACTTGTGAATCCTGAGGGATGATGGACAACTTGTGTCTTAAGTCATATAATCCAATAGTATCTGTCTTGATTCCATCAATGTTGATATCACCTTCAAAGGCCTCAATGATTCTAAACAATGCCAATGTGATTGATGATTTACCAGCACCAGTTCTTCCAACAATACCAATTTTCTCTCTTGGCTTGATATCAATGTTTATATCCTTCAATACCAAGTCCAATTCCGGTCTGTATTTGGTTGAGTAGTGTTCAAATTTGATTTCACCATCTTGTGGCCAAGCTTGTGGCGGTCTATGTTCAGATATTATCTCGGGTGCTTCACTCTTCAACCTCGAATATTCCAAACACCTCTCAACCGCGACAATGTTTGTTTCAACTTCGACAGTCATTCTCACTATCCAGTTCAATGATTGAGTAATTTGCAATGCATAAGAGACCGATAAACCAACAAGACCAGCAGTAAGACGACCGGATGACAACGTGAGGATAGATAGTCCCGCAGCTCCAAGAATGATGACAGATCCCAAAAATTCCAATCTAACGGCCAACCATCTATTGGCATTTATAGCTGGGTTATAAGCCTTCATATTTTCATCAACACGATGCTGGTTCAAAAATCTAAACCTCTCTTCCTTACCATATGCTCTGATGGTAGACACACCAACCAATGATTCTTGGAAATTGGCATATATAGGAGACCTCGAAACTGAATCCAACCTTCTCAACTCTCTCGAGGTTCTCAAATAATATTGCTGGTAGTAAACATACAACACTCCCAAGGGCAAAATTAAAAACACAAATTGCCAAGTTGAAAATGAAATAACCACAATTGTAAAGAAAACCTTGACAGTATTGCTGAAAAACATATTAAAAACTCTGCCAATAACTTCATCAATTTTGTAAATATCATTGGAAAATCGATTCAATACTCTTCCAATTGGCGTGGTTTCGAAAAAAGTCATTGGTGCCCGCATGACACTCACTGCCATTGCATTGTGTAACTTCTTGGACCCTTGAATCGTACACAAGATCCAAAGTGAAATATTTTGAATTAATGAACTGAGGGAGTAGCCGATACCCAAAAGAAAATAAATACCAAGGTATTTCACGACATTGGGGTTGTAACCATACTTGGTGTTGATTTCTGACCAGTGTTCCAACCAAAATGTGGAGCTTACATTAATCACATATGATAAGATAATGCATCCCAAAAAGATGAGGACATTAACCGGACCACAAGCTTTACCGTATTCAGTGTAAACTTCCCACTTGACTTTACCTTGCTCAATGTGTTCTTTCCTGGCTTTGGTGTCTTCGTCTTCTTCTTCCTCCTCTTGAAGCTCTTCAACTTCATCACGATACTCTTCATCATCTCTTTCGTCATCCGGTATCAAGGGTTGTTCCGAAGCACGTCGCAAACTGATTATATCCATGTCATACTCCGAGTCCAAATCTTCCAAGTTTACATCATCCTCCACTTCATAGTCTTTTCCATCTTCATTGGGTTTCAGTTTGCCTCCTTCAATATTTTTTCTCGTCGAGGGTGTTGGTGTTGGTGATTCCTCCTTCTTTTTACCAAACTCATCAATCAACAACTTCAATTTAGAGTTCTCCTGCTTCATGATGTCATCATAAGTTCCTTGTTCAATTAATCTACCAGCGCTCACCATATGCAAATGATCCGCAATGCTCAACACTTTAATGTTGTTGGTGGCAAGAACTTTACATTTACTTCTCAAAAGACCCAATGGTCCCAACACATGATCAACCAAATGCTTACCAACATGTTCATCAACCGCACTCAATGGATCATCCAACAAGTAAACATCAGCACGAGCATAAACAGCTCTAGCGAGAGACAATCTTGCCTTTTGACCTCCTGATAATGAAATACCCTTTTCACCCACTTCAGTCTTGTCACCTTTGGGTAAAATGGCCAAATCCACCGTCAATGCACAAGCCTTCAACACTTGGTTATAAAACTCAGCATCATACTTGTGTCCAAAAAGGATATTGTCTTTGACAGTACCATTCATGATCCAAGGCACTTGTGGAACATAGGCAACTTTCCCATGCAAAGTCACTTCACCGTCTAATTTGTACAAGTCACCCAAGATGGATTGTATGATTGATGATTTACCAGATCCAACTTTACCAACAATACAGTCCAATTGTCCCTTTTTCGCAGTCAAGTTGATGTTTGATAACGCAACTCTATAATTTTGTTCACCTTTGGCTTTTGACCACAAGAATGTACCATTTTTGATTGAAACGGCAACGTCACCAAGTTCTTTAGCTGGTGGCAACTTCACCACTGCATTCTCTTGCAATTCAGAACTTGTTAAATACTTGGTCAATCTACCAATGGCAACTTGTGCTTCAACAATGTTTGTAATAACCATGGGCACCACTGCCAAAGGGAATGACAAGAGGTTGAACAAGGATAAAGCCGGAAAAACCAAATCAGTGGATAAACTCTTTTTCTGAGTCAATACAAACACACCAAATGTTGAACAGCTAACCAAGAACGGTGCCAAGTTCCAAGTGAAGTTGGCAGTAGCCATAAAAATACCCATTCGTTTCAAATTTTTCAATTCCAAATCATTACGCACATAGTTTAACCTATCCAAGTATGGCACCTCCCATCCGTACAACTTCAAACTCTTGATATTGTTTAAAATTTCATTGATCAATCTCGATCTTTTATCCTTGTACTTCATTTGTGATTTTTGCAATTGCTTCTGCTTTCTAGCAATTACCGCATTCAAGGGAATCATAATCACCATAATGGCAACACCAGCCCACATGGAATTACCAATCAATCCATGTAACGAATACAAACAAATGATGATTTGAAATGGACCCGACCATACGATTTGCAAGTTCTGCAGCAAATCTTGTAATCTTTGAACATCAACCGACATCAAGTTGACAATATCACCAGTTGAAGATTCTTGTTTGGACTCATTCGACAATACAAGCGACTTGTCATACACGGTTGAAGTTAAGGAACTCTTGATCTTCATTCCGAAATCAAATGCTCTTTGGAAATACTGATGCAAGCATGCAGTTTGTACAATTGAAACAACAAACATAGCCACGGCAATCAATAAACCTCTAGTTAAAGGTAATGGCTCACCCTTTTTCATCGATTTCGAATAATCATTGACGAATTTGATCAACAACCGTAACAATTGAGGTTGGATAAATGCCAAACAATCTTGAGCTCCTTTGAAAACACCACCTAAAAGAAATTGACCGCCAAAAGCTTTCGAAATTGCCCAAAATAATGACTTTTTTCCAGCAGGTTGCTTATTCCAATAGTAGTCAAAATCATCCGTGGTGGTGGTTGCCTTCAACGATTTAGGAAGTGGTGGTAAATCCCTTTGCGTGAGATATTGTATATACCCACGTTTCATTAATCCACCAATCCAATCAAAAGTGATTCTTGAAAATACATTGGCTCGATCATAAGGTGATACATATTTGGCTCGTTGGGCATAATTGATTGGTCTCATGGGGAATATAGTCTCAATCAACAAGATGGCAAATGCATTCACAGTACTCAACACTACCAATATGGCAAAATGCAGATCAAATTGATGACGTAGTTGTAAATTAACAATTCTACCGAGATTCAAAATGATTTGGAATAACCAATAAAAAAGCAACACTCCATTGGGCACGGTTGATTTAAACTGTTCCAAATAATGAATACCCAAAGCAACAATAGTGGCAACAATATTCAACGCTAATGATGTTTCAATAACACCGCCTTGATGTAATGGGTAAGTGACAAGCAAGGCAACTTGAAATCCCAATTGGATCACAACAAGTAATAATTTGATATAGAAACTCCAATCGATTCGATTGGCCACTTTTATTTTCTTGTTTCGTAAATACACCAACTGGTAAGATCCCACAACAATCATTAATAATGAAGATACACCAAATAGTATTCCTTGTAAGAAACACGGGGTGAAATCATTGTATTTGTCAGATAAGGGTCCCCATGATTCATGTTTGGTATAACAGCTCAACATTTTCCACAGGGATGGCGTTGATGACGATGATGATGATGACGTGAGCAACTCACCCACTGGGGTTTGGGTTGAGTTGTCGTGCATCCCATGATTGATGGCTAGTACATTGACTTGAGTTAGCAAATTCAGAAACAATGGGTTCCAACTGGATGTATAGTCAATTTGTTGCTCCATTAGTGACAGCGAAGCTTTAGTCTAGTCTAGTCTTTGGAAAGTCAGAACTAAAAGTTGCAACAATGACACTAAGTAGTATCTTTGTAGGTTTTACGGCGTAATGTGGAAGAGGCAAAACCAGAATTTTTTTTTTGGTAAAGATTGCACGATGCTTAGTCTTAGTAAGCTACATACAAATAAATACACAAAAGATCAAAGTTAACTCTATTACAAAGATAAGTTTGATAAAGATGATATCATCAACTACATACTACATGTATTCAATGGAAACGACCTCCCTCTTGCCCCCTCGTTCTTTCTCTCTCTCTCTCTCTCTCTCTCCCTTACTTGAAGAATTTTTTCAACCTTGATCGTTTACCTGAAGATGATGAACCAGATCCGTCAGCAGAACCACCCCCAGGTGGAGCTGGGCTACTACCACTACTCGACTCACCACCACCACCACCTGATTTCGAGCTTCTCTTTTTGTAATGGCCACTAGTAGAGCCTGCACCATTGGAAGATGACCCAGACTCATGGTTGATTCCATGAGCTTTTGCATACATTTGCTGTTGCTGTTCAACTTGTTGTTGAAACGAGGAAACTTGACCAAATTGTGGTTGCAGTTGTGGGTGTGGTTGTTGCTGGTGTTGTTGGTGTTGTTGGTGTTGTGGAGGATATCCAGCTCCTCTGATTGGAACTTGACCAGACATTTGTTGACGAGGGATGGGTCTTGGGATACTGCTACTTCCATCATTATACAAAAAATCAGGTATATCTTCACTCTTCATTGACTCCTTGACGATATTCAAATCCAATGCTTCTAATGTCTTGTTTTCACTTAGATTCTGTAATCCAATGAGGAAATCCCTTGGTCTAAGAATCAGCTCAGATCCAATGTAAAACTCCTTATTCAACGAACTCGATAATTCATAAATGGATCTAATTTCATTATAGGTGATACCACCAGCAACATAACAAAAGATGCGTTGTTTTTGTTTATGGCCACCAACACCTCCACCACCGCCATATCGCGAAAGGTTACTTGACGATGTCCCCGTTTGTGATGCCCAACTAGCTTTAATTCTTGGGTTTCTTAAAGTACCACTTGATTGTAAATCCTTCTTGGCATTGGACCCCTTTGGCTCAGTCACAACTACTTCATCGTCTAATGGGATATCACGGAAATACGGAAACCATTCCCTATCCAAGGAATACTTGGCAACATTTTGCATAATCGTCTTGACACCGGGGGTATACCTACTGGTATTATACGTGCCTTCGTTGTTTATAGTATGGAAATACTGTTTACCAAATGGTTTATCCTTAATATCAGTTTTGAACAACTGGAACCCCAATTTATCAACATTATTAAAACATCGTTCCATCAATCCAGTAATGTGTCGATCATCAACACCAATAAATTTAATCAACTTCTCGAAATCGGCTCGAATTAATCCGCCTCGGTAATAAGCATAAATCAAAATCAATCTCATCTTGTCATTTATATGTAAATCATCTCTTGCTAAAAGGACAATTAAATCATCATGCAAGTGTTTGTTACGCTCACCTTCAAAACTGACCCCATCAGCACAGCAAGTTTGTTCAAAATCAGCAGCAAATTCAGCCAATTTCCTCAGAGCATTGATATCAAGACATTTATCAATTAGAGTCTTGTGTAATGTCAATTGTCTTCTCTCTTCATCAAATCCTTTTAAATGAGCAACAATGTACATTAAATCGGATGAAGTACTAGCTTTCGATCGATCAATCATTAATGGATTGTTCTTTACCAACTCAGTAATCTTGTTGACAATCAATTCCGAACTTTCAATAATATGCAAATGTCGCAAATTGACCCAATCTTCATCATTTTCATTATTCAAAGTTGCTTCAACATCATTGACTTCACCCTTTTCATTTTCACTTTGGTATTTGAAAACCCCTTCTCTTTCCAAACTTTGCACTATATCCATCGCCATTGCTTGATAGGTGAATTCATGCAACAATGGAGCAAACAAGTCAATAGTACGATCAGTAATCAACAAAATCGATCTGGTCTTGGCTGATACTTCGGGTGTAGGGTAGTTTTGATTACTACGACAATACTCATCCATTTGTTTTTGAAATTCATCGGCAATCAATTCGGGTAACCGTTTAGCATCGTAATTGGCATCCACTGGTCGATAAAATCTAATAAACGGGTATTCTTCCATTGAAATCATGACATTTAACAAACATTTGGCCACTTGTTTAATTTGAGGCATGACAAAGTTTAGTACATTTTTGTTGTAATAAATCGGCATTGAGTTGGCAGTCTTGTCATCAGTTAAAAACACCCTCGTTTCCACGGCATTGTATTCAAAGTTGATGCGGCCAATATAAGTCAAGTAATCAACAACGGCAGGATTGGCAAGAAATTTATTGTTGAAAAACTTGGTTCCCTTTGGGTCAACATCTTCATCTTGATAGGCAAATAGCGTCATTCCTCGCTTGTATCTCTTTGTGGTGACATCAGCCATTATACATTTCAAATTGTAGATTGATTGTTCAACCATGTAGATTGCTGTCATGTAGGTGTTTTTCCTTCGTTCTGAAGCAATTAGTTCAACTGATGCCACTATTCGCAACAATTGTTCCTTGGTGAAGGTTTTATATAGTATGGTTTCGACTTTCTTATCAATCACCAAGTTGTAAATCTCCTTCGGTTGTTGAATGCTTTTGATCTTGTTGTATATGTAGTCATGTTGGATGTTTATGAGTGAGTTGGGGTCTTTGTTTTTGGACATGGTTGAAAACAGCAATCAGTTGAAGGCAAGTCGAGCTAGATTGATGTGTGCGCTAAAACGGCTGAGAAAATGGAGTTAGGCCAAGTGGGTGATGTTTAGCGAGCTCGTACAAGTTATTCAAACGAGGTAGTTTTAAGTGGTTATGATGTTACTGGCGTATGGTATGTTTTCCTTGTCGTGTGTATGGGGGTGTTGAAAAATTATACTGTCGATTTTGTTCTGTCAATTTGGAAATATTTCCTAATTGGGACATTCACTATACACAATAGAATATTGAGAGGAATGGACATAATATATGGAGAAGCTTTAACAAGTGAGGTGGAACTAGTATGGTGCTGTATGTGAAACAGCACTCATGGGCCGAGGATGTGTTGAATAGTCCCTTGCCTTCTACTGTCGTGATGCCTTTTAAGCTTTTTCATCGACTCTACTTTTCAGGTACCAATTGAACCTTATCTTTGTAAATATCGATTTTATCGAAGGGATCATGAACTGACACGTAAAAGTCGGTGCCATTGTCTACATACATCAAGGGACAACTAATTTTACAGTCCAATTAATCCTCGTAGGTAAATTCTGTCAACGTATTCAGTTTGAACCCTGTAGTGACGCAGGTACGCACCTCACACGACAATTCAAGATTGCTACTGAAGACGATCAAAACCAATCTTAGTCAAACTTACTTTTATCTATCTACCTAACTTTGTCCATGACTCATGCCATTACCAAACACAACCCAAACAAGATACTAACCAAACTAATCCAAACAGAAAGTTTACCATCACCCACGTAAACATGTCCAATTCCAACTACTTGCAACACTGGAGCATCACCCAGAGAAGTTGATGACGTTTGAGTTGAACTTCTTGATGAACTTGCCGTGACTCCAGTGACGAATATAGACCCCGATTTAATCAAAGCGCCGCTCAACCTAGCTGGGATATCCAATGCAACAGTTTCACCAGCATTGGGAGTAACTTCCGAATACGATAAAGTAATGGCTGGTGAAGTGACATTGCCTACATTGGCATATGTCATTGGTGTTGCAAAGGGGATGGTTCCCGATTCGATATATGCAATTGATGAAATGTTTTTATCGGCTGGTGCCACTGATGAATAATTATAAGCTGGGAGTGGGTCACTTTCATCCAAGTGAAGCAATTCTGTATCATCAACATCGAGATACTTGTTGCTGTTTGCCAATGCCACTTGTTTCCCATCGTTATCAACAACAAGATAAATATGTTTTAAAAAGGGCAACCCCAAAGAATTAAAGCCAGCAGAATCAGTTCTTAAAAACGTCAAGAAACACGCCTTGTTGCCACTTTCAAATTCCAAATTATATCCTTGATAAACAGCATCCACCAAAAACTCACGCAATGGTATCTGTACCGTTACGGAGCCAATGACAAAATCAATTGTCGCATTACCGTTTGAAGTTAACGTATCACATTCAACTAACCATCGATTGGCTTCTGAACTATAATAAGCATTAGTTTGAATTGCCAAATTAATAATAACATTCAATGGCAAGTATGAATACAATATTCTTGAATCTAGCAATACCGGCAAGGCCTCACCTTCATCGGATTTGATTGACAAACTTTGACCAGTATCTACTCTTTCGATTTTAACATTGTCTAAATTTATAATAGGTATAATCAAATTTGCCAACTCGGCATTTGTTGCCGCTTGAGTGTAATTGAATCGTGAACCAGAATGAGGAATCATATCAATGGAATACAAGTCACCAATGTAATATTTCTGGTTAACAACGCCAGGTATCAATTCAGCAAATGAATGGTTTTCCGGTGGTGGTGCTGAGGATTGTGTAGTTGATGATGAATTACTAAACCAAAGTGAATAACTTTGTGATTTGATGATGCCCAGTTGTACTAATCGTGATAGGAACCCATTTCCCCTAGGGTAACTGGCCAATCCTAGTCCGCCAACATACATACTTGTTTCATTAACATTGACAAATGTGAAATTTGGCATTTCAAACATGTAGCCCAGAGTTAGATTAAAATTGAAATCATCAGTTACAAATTCCCCACTGGCTCGAATTGGATTCATGTAGGGGATAATGTACGGATCACCATTGTTGATTGAGGCATCTCCAACACCCAGTGGCGAGGGCATAGTGTCCCCGGTAGAGCTTGTGTATAACCCTCGTTTACCACAATTTGTTGTGAATAATGGAGCAGCAGTGACCGATGACGGTATCGTGGACTCACTCAGGTACTCATTCAATACACTACTTCGAGACCTATAAATTTCGGCACAATCTTTATAGCTGTGTCCATTCATGACCCATACTTCTGGTTGGATCAAGTCTAATCGAAGTCCAATGTCTTGTAAATTTGAGGCGTTTGTGTCATTTTTTAAACCAGTTTTGCCAAATCGGAACCGTGCATTGTAGTAAGAATCGTCGGCGCCAACAGTGAAAACCAATTTGAAAACATCTTCGTCGTTTTGGTTTTCAGTTGATTGTGAAGATGCGATTGATATGCTGGTGGTGGTGGTGGTGGTGTTTCGATTTGAGGGATTTTGCAGTACAGCAGCTTGTGTTGGTGTAGGTCGTGCAATTGTAAATTGTACCACATCCTCCTCTTCATTTGAATCACGTTTATGCACAATTGTATTTGGTGAATTGGAAATCAGACCAAGACTATTGAAGTTGGAATGTGTCAGTGATGGGGATAACAGTAGCAGCAGTGGCAGCAGTGGCAGCAGTACCAGTAGTAGCAGCAGTACCAGAAGCGGTAAAAGCAGTAGTATAAAGGCTATTCTGAAGTGAGTATGGTTATACATTATTAGTTTCGAAAGGTGTCTAGCGAGTGTATTAGCTCATTTGTTTTTTTTTTTTTGGGTCCTTTTTGAAAACAGTGCTTGTCCTGTGGATCTGGAAAAGTGTTGTTAAAGTGTTGTTAAAGTGTTGTTGTTGTTATTTTGTTACTATTATTATTATTATTATTATTATTATTATTGGTAGTAGTAGTAGTAGTAGTAGTAGTAGTATGCTTGAATCCAGGTTAACTCATTTTTTCATATTTTTTCATATTTTGTTAATTTTATTAATTTTATTTTTTTTTTCATATGTTGTTTTAGTGCTTCTTGGCTTTGAAAGAGATCTAAAAATCTACTCGATGGCATGATTAGCGATAGCTAAGAGAGTAGGTAGAAGAAGAAGAGGTGGATGTTAGAAGTTACAAGATATTCCCATTGGACTTACTAATTATAGTAGCTTTTGATAAGAGGAGCTGTTTTAAAAATTTGACAGATCTCTCCTGATAACAATGGCTCTCTTTCTCTCTCTCTCTCGTAAAATATATATATATCTACACCCACACTTACACAACTTACTGTCGTATACAAGCGATATTTCACATTGTATGCATGGCATGTATGTATGTCGTGTAAAATTTACTAAGGAAAGACCAAAGTTATATGCAGTACATCGTTACTAATTCTACTTTGATTTTCGCGTTTTCTGGGATTACGTCATTTCAATTTCTGTAAGCATAATATTGACATATGACTTATACCTGGAAGGAGGGATCGTTCTTCAATGATGAGGTTGATCAAACACTACACGAGCACTCCAATGGCTGTAACGGGAACCTTTGCTATGGTATTTGTGCTCAGTATACAGTAAACATCTGAAAAGAAGACCTTTCTTTTAATTGCGGTGAATAGAATAGGGTAAAAGAAGTAAGTACAACACGAAACACTGCTCAATAGAGCTGCTGCGGATGTTCTAGGTGCTTTAATTGATACCATAGATGGCCGAATGGTAATAAAGCTGTATACTACTGCACTTTGTCTGAGCTTTGAAATTGTTTGCACAACTTTTTTAATCGATTTGGCTGATAACGTATTCAAATACTTTTCCTTTTTGTAATAAAAACAACAACAAGTTCCACTGGTAATTATTACAATTGAAAGAGACTCACTCAATGACAGGTTTGTTTCTTGAAAGACATTGTGCAAAGAGCCATAATAGTCGTTGCCTGTATATATATTGCTTTTTGTGTATTATACACAATTGACTTAGCTGGGTTTAAAAACTCAGTTATATACTACTATTTACTCCAACTTCCTAGCCATTCACAGCTTCTTATTTAACCGTAAATCAACCGAGCACACATTGCATCCATTTGGATTAAACAATTTACTGATGATATCAATATTAGCCAAGCAATCCTTGACATCGGTAAACCGATTCAATGAATAATGTAAAATAACCACCAATTTCACAGTAACCAGTCTTGATCGATCGAAAATGGCATTTATAAGGGGTTCATATTGTAGCAAGTTATCAATCAGGGATTTGAAATCACTTAGCGTTATATTGACTCTATAATGATTGAACCGTGCCACATTTTTGCTTGTGTATTCACTGTTTTGTATTTGACTTATCCTATGACCCTTATGGTAATCTTCGTCACCATCATCATCAATCTCATCTTTGTAGTCCTTATCATCAATTAGTATAGAATATTCTGCGTGTTTGTAAATTTGTTGCTGCATTGTAGTTGCAAGGTCAGGATATAGACGTAATTGTTTGACTGTAGATAATGGTAAATAGTCATAAACTTGCTCAAGAACTTCGCATGGTAGATCTTGTAGCTGCAAGCTGTGATAACAATAATGCTGCTGATGTTGGTGTTGATGTTGTCTCAGTAATTGATCCATTGAATGGGGGTTTCCTAAATGATTTATGGTGTGTTGGTAAAAGCGATTTCGGCCCCAGATCGCGTGCAGTAAACTTTGTATGACACAGACAAAGAACAGTGTCGAAAGAGTGTTTTTCGCGTCAGCATGAATTTTTCGACACTGATCAAAAATTGCCTTAAACTGGTGAATGAATTGATGCTGATTATAACCGAGTGACAAAGATACCAACTTGATGACAAGCTGGAGCTCATCTCAAAAGACTTTTTAGACTCTCCTATCCCAAGAGATATATTCGTCTTCTCAATCACTATCGCTCCATCTGTTTTTAAAAGAGCGTTTCAACAAGGAAAGCACGAACACAGAGAGAGAAAAATGAAGAAAATTCATCACTAAAGCTCGAAAACTTTCAGCATCTGCACCATCCATCCATCCATCCACCTATCAAAACAACGGACCATCATCCCCCTGATTTAATCCTATAAGCACCCTACACACATTCCACTGATTCCCAATAATGCTTCCATTGTATCTCTTAACTGCTGCCAAGAACCAACCTATTCTCGTTGAATTAAAAACCGGTGAAACATACAATGGCAACCTAACCAATTGTGATTCATGGATGAATCTAACACTACATGATGTTATCCAAACCAACGCCGATGGTGACGAATTTGCCAAGATTGCCGAAATCTACATCAAGGGGATGCACATCAAGTATTTGCGTATACCCGATCAAATCATGGATCGTGTCAAAGAACAACAACAAATGTATCATCAGCAGCAGCAACACCATCAGCATCATCATCATTATGGACAAGATAATAGAAATAGGTTTGTTAAAAGAAGAGGAGGAGATGGTAGAGATAATCGAGGAGATGCTGCTGGTGGAAGAAATAATGCCGGTAGTGGTAGAAATAATAGAGATAATGGCGCAAGAGGCGGTAGAGGGGGACAAGGCGGCAGTAATAGGCCCAATAACAATCGCAGAGGTAATCAGTAATGACAATAAACGGAAAAACGAATGTCTGACTTGTGGCTTTGTAGAATGAAAGCGGAACCTAACCGCTGTAGTATTCAATGTAGAGTTTGCAATTGGCTAATGATTAATAGCCCACGCCCATCAATGTTTACCAGATATAGTAAGCGATTCTCTGCCATTTACTGGCCCTCTATTGACTATAAATCAAACCAGTCACCATCCTACACTTCCTTCCATGTGTAAAAAGCCACTTGAATTAAAAAAAAAAAAAAAAAGAGTAATACAAACCTGAAAATATCAAAATAAAAAAGAGTCCCAAATATACATCCGTATTCGCCCACAACGTCTAATCTCCCATCTTAACCAATACCCCAGTACCGTCATCCGCAAAATGTCTCATACATTTGTGAACCATTCAACCAAAATTTCCACAATCGAGTCAATACTTGAACCTAAATTCAAAGTTATGGATCTACCACCTCTTGAGTCCACTACTAGAGCTCTCAGTATTTTTTGTGAAAACACAGACGAGTGGCAAGAGGAGAAGCATTATCATCGTCGTCAGCTGCATCAACATCTGCATCTGCATCTGCATCTGCATCATCAACACCACCACCACCATAAGCGACAAAAGCAACGTGAACGGAACTGCACACAATCCTCACCAACCAGTTTTAAAAGTAAACCGTTACCAACGAGAACAATCCCTCGTGGATTATTCAAAGGTTACAATGACATGCGTCGTTTCAATTGTATTTCACAAGCATGCAGTCTCAATTCTGATGCATTTCGAAGTTGCCAATATTGCCGCCATATTCCATACGTACCTTCCCCTCTAAAAGATGTCGCGTGCAATTCAAACAAACATTCAACAACCAACTATGCCAGTGACAAGGAATATAAAACGTGGTCCAGCAGCAACAGCAACAACAACAACAACAACATCAACAATATTCAATACCGCGAATCTGACGAATCTGATGATGAAGGTTATGATGCATTCAATGAGTATCTTTCGTTGTGGAAACAACAACAAAATATTAACAAAATCAGAGTACCTCAAGAAGTGCTGTTCATTGCGCCACGGGGGAAATCCAAGCAACAATTTCCATCACATTCATTGAAAACAGTTTCAAGCAATCCAAGGACGACAATTGCAAATGAGCGATGCATTTCACACGAACAACACCCCAGTAAAATATTCAACACCATTTGCAAAGCCAAAGACAGCAACAACAACAACAACAATGACAAGGTCGAGACGACTCATAAAGGATATGGCATGCTTGGCCTTTTGAAAAGCTCTGACTTGCAGATCAAGCAAAGATTTAATGATATCAAGAATCTGGGGAAAGGAACGCCAAGAAAACAAAACTGAATATCAGCCCCATCAACGGAGTTTTTGTGCGTACTTTCTTTCTCTCTCTCTCTCTCTCTCTCTCTCTCTCTCTCTCTCTCTCTCTCTCTCTCTCTTTCTTTCATTATTGAGAATCGGGTAACGTCCAACTTCGTAAATTTGATCTATACTTATCTTCATTAATCAACCCATTCAAATTTCTGTACCCGTTATTCTTTTCATCTTTCTCAACTTGTGAATCATAAAAATCCTTCAATTTCAAATTACATCCATATGGGTTTTCAGGGTTATCGAAAATATCATCAATACATTGATTGGGGGAGTAGTCCAAAAGTGGATACAATGCTGGGTCCCAATTACTTTCAAGAATCTTTGTATACAAGGAATTGATGATGGGGTCCATGGCAATGTGTCGATTACCTGCCGACACCGAATTACCATTGTGGTTTCCTCCCCCATTGCCATTTTGACCATTCTGACCATTCTGACCATTCAGATTCGGCAGATGGGTTGACATAGCCAGAGATACATCTGAAGATTGTGCAACCAATTTAATCAAATCCTGATTGTTCAAATTTGTAATATCGTCAATTGGTTTACCATCAAGGGAAAGCTTAGACGAGGCTGACAGTTCAGGTGAGCTTGCCTGATTAAACACTGACCGATGACTACGTGGTGTAGGTGATTGTGGCCGTTCATCGGATTCAGATTGCGGTGTAGATGGTGCTGATACACGATTGGGTGAACCATTTTCATCCGCGTTGGAGTCGCCAAAGATATTGCTGATTCCATTGAATACATTTTTCCGTTCAAATTGGGGCACATTAAAAGTTGTGTTTCGTTTCTTGTTTTGATGGAGACCCTCTTTTAAGGCAGTCGAAGACACAACACTACTGTTGTTATCTTGAATTTGCAACTGGGTATGGAAATCAAAATTTTCGGGCAATTCTGAAAGACCAATTGTTAAATTCAATATAGAGTTTACTTTTGAGTCATCAAGCAAGTATTTCAAATTAACTGGCTCTTCAAAGTTCAAGTACTCTGCCAAGTTGATTTCTAATCGACCCAATGGGATAATGATTTGTTCATCGCCTCCATGTCTATCGTCGTGCACATAATATACTCTAAGTGATAGATACTTGTTACCAATTAACCGACTTTTCTTACTCTTTAAATTGAACTTCAAGTTGCATGTAAGTTTATAATTGAAATTACACTTGAAATTATGTAACTTCTTCAATGACGTGGTTGTTGAAATATGGCCGGAGGAACCTTTAGCTTGAGCAACTTCTTTATTGACAGTTTTACTAGCCTTTGAGTCAAGTCTGTTTAGAAATGATTTTGCTGCATTGGATGCTGATGTGCTACCATTTGATGATGAGTTGGTAGATGAGGAAGTATCTTTGGATGGTGCTCGAGATCCATTGGTGTGTTTATGCATGTGTTTATGTTTTGAGTCTCGAATCGACACTTCAATGTAGCAAGCTCCATTAATCTGTGGTACATTAGTAAGTTCATTTATAGATAGTTCAAGAGCAAACTTGGGCTTTGAAGATGAAAACATGGTTCAAGTGGGGTGTGATGTAGAATCGATGGGGAGGGGAGTGTTTGTCTTTTAACTCATTTTCATTTTGTTTGGCGCAGTGATTTTGATTGCTGGTTGAATTGTATTACATAATCTATTACATAACTAAACACTATGTTCCACAATATCAGAGACAAGATCTATACAATGCCAATAACTTAGATCCATCAAATAGTTCCAATGCAAAGCTCAACCACAATCAACAGTATGTAGCTTAAAGAGATTTACATCTAACGTTTGTATATTAACAACATAAGAGTTCCGAGTTGACATCATCACATGTACATCACTTGAACAATTACAACAAATTCAGCATCAGTTTCAAAAGTTTATTGACTCACAAGCACTTGATACGAGCTATTCAAAGAAGATAGAAAGTGAATATGTCAAGTCCATATTGAAGCTCATTCAATCGAAACAGAATCAGCTCAGCAAAGTGAGTTTCAAGTTTGTGGGGGACCCACAACCGCCGGCCAACCTCAACAAGTCCAAACATGATACTGATGCATTTTCGAACCTTCGTTCTGACTCAATCACTGTTGTTGATGACGACTACAAGCTCACTTCCAACCACATCTACATATCAAAGTTCTCGAATAGTAGGCTTTCACTAGAGTCAATGTCTATTCATTTGCAAAATGGCAATAACTCCATTTGCAATATACAATCTTCTGGTCCAGTCTTTATACAAAATGCAATCAACTGTATCTTTGTTATATCATGTCATCAAGCAAGACTTCATCACATAAAAGACTCCACAGTGATTGTTGAAAACAGAGATAAAGGGAATCCCATAATCATTGAGAACTGCACACAGTTATTGATAAATGACGTTGATGTAGACGATTTCAATCATCCTAGCAAGACTACCAAGAGTCCCAACTACAATGTCCTATCGAGCGAAGAGGTTTTAAGAATTAAACAAAGGATACCGACAATGGAGTTGCACAATATAAACCAATGCACATTTTGATTCCACCAGAGTGAAGTTCCTAGGTACTAATTGAAATAAGTGTACTACTAAACCTTGGCTTCTATGGCCCTTAATATCTTGTGTAATCTTCCACAAAAGCTACTTTTAGAGTAGCAATAATAAACTTGCAAGTGAACCTTGATAAAGACAGACACGTAAACTAGTAACTAAATTGATAGGCAGAGATTTGACGTGTATTATAAAAGAGTGGTGCGTAGTACCATTGACGATGTATCCGTGTAACTTTGTGGTGAATTTAGTGTCGTGTCATTTATTTTTTGAGACAGCGTTAAACATAATCTGTTTCTGTGCACTACTAAAATTTTGGTTCAACTGAATCTTTTCTGCAAAGTGACAGTAAAGTACCCACAACATGAACTTATTATTGTCAATCTTTGGATCATGTCTTCCATGTATCCCATCCCTATCTACCCCTTCAATCAAGTTCAACAATGCAAGCTACTACATAGTTAGACTTCTTGGTGAAGGTGGATTCTCATACGTTTATCTAGTCCATCTGTCGTCACAATCTCCCTTCGCTTTGAAACAAATCAACTGCCCTTATGGAACTCAAGACGAAACTTATAAGAACGCTATACGAGAGATTAAAAATTACCATCGGTTCGCCAATACCAAGACCCCTTACATTGTTCAGTCAATTGATGAGTCAATCGTATCCAGTCCAGATGGAGTAAGACACGTGTATATATTGTTACCGTATTTCACAAAATCAGTTCAGGATATATTGACTGAACATGTCCTCAATGGAACTAAGATGGATGAGCTGGAGATTCTCAAGATTTTCGTAGGTGTCTGTCGTGGGTTGAGAATAATGCACAATCACAAACAAGTATCAAGAAACACAGCTGTAAGGCTCGATGATGATGATGGCGACGAAGAGGAAGCTCTTTTACAAGATGAAGAAGATGATGAACAAGTAGCAGCTGCAGCTGCAGCAACAGTGTCAACAGCACCACCAGCTGACGGTGCCACTGAAATGGAGGAGTTGGTACCCTACGCTCATCACGATATAAAGCCAGCAAATGTAATGATTTCAGCGGAAGGATTACCGGTATTGGTAGACTTGGGTTCGTGCTCAAGAGCTAGGTACCATGTACGTACCCGACAACAAGCTTTGGCTTTGACCAATTTTGCTCAAGAGCATTGTACGTTACCTTATAGAGCACCTGAGTTGTTGGACGTTACTACTGGTTCACATATTACTGAAGCGACAGATGTTTGGTCTTTGGGTTGCTTGCTCTACAGTTGTTGTTTTGGATACTCGCCATTTGAGAAATTGGAAATGGAGCAAGGTGCAAACTTGCATGTTGCTATAGGTCAAGGGAGGTACCAAATACCAAAGGGAAACAATGGATATAGTAATGAGGTGATTGGGTTGATTAAAAAGTGTTTGCAAGTTGATGCCTCTGATAGGCCAACAGTAGATCAACTTCTCGATGAAGGTTTGGATATCACTAGTAAGCTATCGGTATAAAGGTTGTGGCTTGGAAGACATTGGATATTTTTGAGTGTTCTTGGTCCAAGCTTTTGCTTTCCTTCCTTCCTCATATTCTATCTCGAATGAAGGTAGCGAAGTGTTAATTTAACTCATCCCAATGACTTACATTGGGTCGGGATCTATCGAGCGTATGCTTTGAGGGTCGTTACTGGGAATCATAGTGGGGAACATCTGTTCCGGGCCTCAAATGAGGTAGGGTGACATAGTTATCATCGGATTAATCGAGTTTGGATTGATCTGCACCGGGAAATCTTGGTCCTGAAGCCAGGCAGGAAAAGGAAGTCACCTCCCATCAAGTACACACAGCTACCTGCCTTAATAGATGATTACGTATCTTATCAACTCAATCACCAAAATGTTCAACATTCACTCTTCCAACAAAGCATTGTAATTTATAGTACCTCTCGGGTAGCGCCGACCGAAACTCAAAACGCGGATATACGTGTCAATGAAATTTCCCAAAAAACCACAAAGCATCACCACCCTATGACGTTAACGAAATATCAAAGAGGCGATGCCATAGAAGGCTGGAATGACTGCCCCTCGCCGATGTCATTATCCAAGAATAGCTCACAAGTTTCATTATCTGGAGACGAAGTACGACAGAAACGTCAAGATCTCTTAGCTTTACTCGGTAATGTTTTTGATCTTCCATTGTCGTTACCAGAAAGAGAGATGGCTCATTATAGAATAAAACTACAGAACCAAATTCAAGTCGTCAACGAGCAGCATTTGCCATTCATCGAATCAATTTTCAATGACTTACTCAATGCACAAGCTGACTCGTCAAAGTTGAAATCAGACGTTGTTGATTACATGATGAATCACGACGGGGTCAGTTCGTGGTGTTCACCTTTGAAAAAGATTGTTTCAAGTTACAAGAATAGTTAATGTACGAAAAAGATATTTAAAGTTCACAGTACACGATAATATACAAGCCTCCAACCTATAATGCTTAGAACTTCTTTCTCCTTCCAATTTGCGCTTGGAAACCGGTCTTGATTGACGATACTGATCTGGTTGAACCACATGCTTTACAGCTCAAGAAATGCAATCTGTTGGCACTCTCCCTCTTCAACTCAGTGTTCATACTCTTGCATGTTTTGCATGTAACATATTCAATAATGTATCTTCTCAACACACTCTCCATTTGTTTGGGTTGGAATTTACCTTTCAATATCAATCTCTTTTCACCATCAATAGAACCAGAGGTACCCAATTCAGCAAACAAGAATTGTATTAAATGCTCAGGGTTTCTTTGTAAAACAGTGGCAATTTCTTGTACATTGGCAAACATGGTTTTCTTGGAACCTTCTCTTTGACATACTGGTGGGGGAATTCTAAACTTTGGACCGGATCTGTCACCTGCAAGTTCAGGATTGTTTTCTTTCAAAATCTCAAAAAACCGTGACAATAATTCTTCATACGATAAGCCAGCTTCGGTTTGAGCCAACTTGGTTCCCGCAATTGAATCGTCTATCTGATCATTGGTCGTATCTTCAATTCCTGCTTTTTCCAATTGTTGTTCAAACTCATTCAAGTCCAAGTTCTTGGTACTCTTTTTTTTCTTCTTTTTCAAAGTCAAGTCACCCAATGAGGCTGCAACATCTGCCTCAGCACTTGGTGATTTGGAATCCTCTACTGAGCTATCTGTCTTTTTAGATGATTTCTTTTTCTTCTTCATACCGGAGAATAGGTCGTCCACTGAATCAGGAGCTGGTGTTGACTCATTGCTCTCTGGTGCTGGGGAAACGCCATCGACTGGCTTTTTGACTTTTTTCTTCTTCTTTAATGATGGATCAAAACCTAGATCAGACATGTTGTTGTAGAGTGTAGTATGTGTTTTGGTGGTGATACCTGAAGGCGTAAAACTATGTCTAAAAGTGGATTATGAATCACTGCTGCTGCTGCTGCACCTTGAGTGTTTTTTTTTTTTTTTTTGAAAAATTTTTAAGACACTTCTACACTACCCTTAGGAAAGAGGGTTTAGCTGCAAATGAAGCAATAAAATGAATTTAATACATGCTGGTACACTACTACACATCAAGATTCAAGGGACAAATTAGCAGTTGAATCCTCAAGCTGCTTATCGCTTTCTTGTTTCTTTTCTTCTTGCTTGGTCTCGACTTTAGCTGCAAAAACAGCATCCCTAGCATTCTCGTCAGCCAATTTACTCTCCTTACCAGGTTGATAACTAATCTTCGTATTTTCACCGTCTTCTTCAACTTTGAAATCTTCTTCAGGGGCATACTTTTTCAAAAACCAATTCTCCACTTCAACTTTTCCATTGTTTTCAGCTTCATATATCGAATCATGGCCTGCCTCGTTTTTTTCAAATGGATCAGCTTCATATTCTTCAACCAAGAGTATAACCACCTCCAAGTGTCCATTGTATGCTGCCCAATGTAATGCTGTGTTTCCTGTTTCATTTTTTGCTTTTGTTAGACTAATTGCATCTTGTTTCAGTATTATTGAGAGAAGGTACTGAAGTGTGTCGAGGTGGCCGTTTGCAGCAGCCATGTGAATTGGCGTGGCTAATGTCATGTCATCCTTGATATCTAGTAACGCCTGTTTAGGTATCTCTTCGAATATTTCCTTCAATGAGTCTAGTTCACCTGCCCTTACCTCGGACATGATTATGTCCATCTCCTCTTGGGATAATTTGTGGTCTTCCGAGGACATGTTTATTTCTACTTGACTCGCAATGTTGATAAGGACAAGGTGGTAGTGAAGGTAATGCGTCTAGTGTGTATACTCTGAAGTGATAGGTAATGAGTGCATCTGTAGCAAAAAAAAAAAAATTATTGACATCACCGATGATGTTCTGCATATTAGAGCCATTGATCAATTGCAACACCAGTCACTCTTTACTATTAATTATGGCACCCAAAATTGAAGAGCTCCCAGATGATTACGAACTAAGCGATGGGAACAAGACCCATTTTGAATCACCAGCTTCCAAACAAGCACCACCCAAAAAGAATCCGTTTGCTGATGAACTTAAGAAGAAAACCATTAGGAGATCTGCAGATGACGTCTATCCGCAACACAATGGGCTCAACAAACCTCAATTCAAAAGAGAAAAACCCATTGACATTTTGTTTGAACAATTGGAGACATTACTAGACACACCCCTGGACAATTTGACTTTGGAAACTCTCAATCAGCGCATATTCAACTCCACTACGAATCGTGAATCTCGATTGCGTGTGGTGGAGTACCTACTTGATAGGCTACTAGAGATCCAAAGGTATTCATTGGAGCCTCAATTCAAAGATAAATCAATCATTGCAATCTCGTTACATGATGTCAAAACATTCAGCAAGCTTGTAAATACTATAATCATTCATGGTATCTACCCAGCTTTAAACGTTTTCCACATTGGAATACCATTTGCAAAGAGAATGTTGAAGGATGCTAAACAGAATAAGAAACCAGTTGGAATAGATAAACTTGAGGGACCTGAGCCAGCCATTGACCTTTTGAAGCTTTTGTATGAGAAATTCTTCACCCTTTTCCAAACACCATCAGATGTGACTGAATTGCTCAGCAAGGGTTCTGGTGTATCGGACTTTATCACCATTTCGATAGCTTTGTGTACAATTTCACAAACCAACCATGACAAGTATATTTCTGAGTACCCAATAGTTGAAAAAGTGCCAGATACATTTGAATTGCTTCAAATTTATTCGCTTTTGCTCACGTCGACGTCACCAGACTATTTCAAAAATTTTGTGCTGAGCCACTTGCAAAGGCTCCATTATAAAGCTCCCCGAGGAAGTGGCTTACTCGCTTTGATTGAGTATGTTTTAGGTTTACGTGACCAAGATGAAATTGATATCGCGAGGTTTGATCATGTTGCCAATGTCGTTTTGCTCAAACCGAAAACTATAAATACCAAGGACTACTTCACATCCATCGGTAAGCAATGCTATGACTTACTAGTTAATATAAATCGACCAACTGTTGCATCGTGCGTAACTTATATTCTAGAAAAGCTTTGGAGCAGAAATAAATTGGTTGTGAAAGACTTTTTCTTGAAACAGGTCTGGGATAAGTTCAACCCCAAACCTGACAAGCCCGGTGTCTTGGTTGCTGAAGCTCAACTCAATAATGCAGTGAATGTGTTGTTATCACTAACTCAAAAGGGTTTGGAGCCCAGTTTTTACAGGGCGGTGATGACACCAATTTTGCTTCCTTTGTGGGGCTACTACTTGTTCCTAAAAAGAAATGCAAAGTCAGTCGAGAGCATAACTACTATTTTGACAGTATACTTTACAATAATGAACGATTCTGATTCCAAAGACCTAGCTGGAATTGATGTTATTGCAAAAAATTTGTGCTTCGAAAGTGGTGACGGCTGGAGATTCGCAATGGGACCAAATAACATGGTGCAAATAGAAAGCAACAAAAAGGAGTTTACTTTAGAGAGTAAAGAGTACAAGGTGAATAAATTTATTGTTGATTTGGATTTTGCATGCACAAACTTTATAACATTGTTAGAAAATGTTCATGACGACATGGTACAGTTCCTTTTCATAAAAGTATTAAAACAATGGCTTTCTGGATCCAATTTGATTGGTGGTGACGAAGAAAGTCCGTTTATCAAATTAATTGACTTGAAGTTGTTGGAAAGTATAGGTGAGAAATTTAAAGAAAGCCTAGCTCGAACGCCGTCTGAGATGTTAGTGATTGTTCAAAGCTTTTTGAATTCAAAATTTGATGAAGAAGAAGATCACGATGATGCAATGCATGATTCTGATGATGAAGATGAAGAGAAAGAGGAGATTTTGCCAATTTTGTTGCAATTGCTTTCGGCGATCTTGTCTGAAAACGACATTGTAATAGATGACCAGTGCACCGAACATTTATCAGCAATCAAGTCGTCTCTATTCAATTTGGCTAAACAAAATGTAAATGAAAACATCAAGCTGTCGGCCCACGCTTTGGAATCAAGGATTGGTGACATATTGAGTGGGGATATTGCCGCCACTAATGCCATTGATGATCAAAAGCTAACTTTGACCAGAGCAATCACTAGCTTGAATGATCCATTGGCACCTATAAGAGCACATGGTTTGTACCTTTTACGTCAGTTGATCGAGGCTAGAAGTGACGTGCTTTCACTTGATTTTGTGATAAATTTGCATTTGGTACAGTTGAAAGACCCGGAGCCATTTGTTTACTTGAATGTCATCAAAGGATTAGAAAGCTTGATTGAATGGGATGAGCCAGTTGTGCTAAAGACTTTGTGTGATATTTACGTGAACAAGGAAACTGAGCTAGATGAGCGATTGAGAATTGGTGAAGTGATACTTCGTTATATTCAAGTTTCAAATGAAACTTTTCAAGGCGAATCCGCTAATCTCATTGTTGAGTCGACATTATCTGTAATTCGTAGACATGATGCAGACGATGATAGGATGAGAATGTCCGCTATGTCACTATTAGGAATGTGTTGCAAAGTTAACCCACTTGGTTTGATTGGCAAATTGGAAGATGCGTTAGATTGTGCCATCGGTATACTCAATTTGGAAACCACTAGCGACAAGGCAATAATGAGGAGGGCGGCTGTGGTCTTGATTCAAGATTTAATTCTTGGTACTTCTGAGACTGATAAGATACAGTTTCCTGAAAAGTACAGAGAAAAAGTGGTTACAATTTTGAAGTATGTTGCATCTACTGACAACGATATTTTCGTACGAGAGCAGGCTCAGAAAGTGTTGGATATCATTGAAGAGTTGGTCAGATTGGGCATGGAACTATACTTGGAAAGTAATACATAGATTAGCTTACGTCAATGAGCAAACCTGAAATCCAACCTCTTGTTACCATCATCAGTGGTGTTTCTTCTGTAATCTGCCTTCTGCTCCTCCGTCATTGCGCTCCATTTCCTTTCTTTGGTCTTGTTTCTCCAAATGTAATAAAATTTAGTCATTAACAACAACGGAACTACTGCCCACGTAATACACCACAATTGTAATAAACCTCTCTTGTACAAAGGTCTGTCATCTTCACGAAATATATTCTGAGCGGTCATCGAATCCAATTGGACAAACATATTGTACATTGCTGAGCAAATAGATCTGGTTCTAACTGAATTTGAGTTTCTTGATACCCACGACACAAGAATTGCATGGATGTATGGATGTCCAAAGTATATCGTATTTAAGATGTAGCTCGGCCAAACTTTGATTCCAGCTCCTGGCCAGAATCTGATCACACCAAGTAAAATGAGTCCATATATTGGTGGGATCATTGACACATAAGCTCTATCATTTAACTTTTCCGAAAGCCATGTTATTCCAAGAAGATTGCAGATGAATAAGAAATATCCCGGAATCGATAACAAGTTGGTATCAAAAGTATTGAATCCGAGTGCCCTTGTCATCAATGTGAAATACGATCCAAAAGTAAGCTGACCAATGTATGCCATTAGTCCAATTGCATATAATGGCCACATATCATAATCAATCAAACATTCCCACAACATTTTCAACGAAAGAGCTTGCCGGTTGTGCATGGTCCCCTTTGTAGGGTCATCACGCAAGATACGATTAACAACAATCTTTTCCTCACGTTCGGTAAACCAACCTTTTGGATGCATCCAATTTCTAGTTTGCACAGCCGATGGAACCATCATGTAGAAAGAAGCAACACCAATCAATAAAGTAAGCAACCCTTCCCAGAGAAACAAGTGAGCCCATCCTGGCCATCCAAACACTCCTCTTAACCGTAAAATACCAAATGCGGCTATAGCAATACACACCTGCGTAAGCGTCAATGTTGACCAAAACCACGACAATCTAATTGGTAATTCTTTACTTGTGAAAAAGTAGCTCAACCACAACACAAGATCAGGGATGAACCCACCTTCAATAGCTCCAATCAAACCACGTGTGATATAAAACCCTGCTTTTCCTTTCAATGCCACTTGACACATGGCAACAATACTCCAAGCACAAATTTGAAAAGGGATAAACACATCTGGTCCGAGTCTCTTTGAAATCATTTGTGACGGGATTTCAGCAAACAAGAAGCACAAGTGGAAAATGGTGTTTCCTACATTGTAGTCGTTTGTAGTCAACCCTAAATCACCCAAGAAATTATCAGTCACCGCTTGATGTAAATTGACTCTGTCAATTTGTAAAGCAACAAACATGAGACAAGCAGCAAATGCAACTCTGAAATTCAATTTACGAACCACCTTCTTTTCCTCCTTTGCGGTCCATTCAAATGCAGGATCGAAATGGGAACGACATTCGTACTTGGTGGTATTATATAATTCTCTGTAATACTCAGCGGTATTTGGATCAAGAAATGGGTTACTGGTTTTATTCTTATTTTCCGGCTCTGAAATGATCTCACAGATGCTGACTGTTGACTTTTCAACGTTTGTCTTTTCGTTTAGCAGGTTCGAGGATGGTGAAGTGTGTTCAAACACAAGAGAGGCCAGCTTTTCTGTAGTCATTGGTAGCTAGGTAGTAGCATCGTGTAAGGTAAGATCTGAGTGGATAGTGAAGTATTTATATTATCGGGAAGATGAGGTTTCATTCCAACCTATTCTAGAAAATCTCAAACTCCCTCTCCTCAAGATTTCAAGTTCTAATTAGAAAAGGCTTACCGTCCTCAATCTGTTTCGGTTAACAATCCTCCTCTTATTATAACTTCGCAATCACAGTAACATGGATGAATCTGTAAGGGACTAGTAAACAATCACAAAACTCAAACCGCGGGGCTGAACCATGTGTGATGAACTTGTGGTGTTTTATCTTAACGTCAACAGTAGTTTTACGTGCCCCACATTGATGGGGTAAGTAGGGCACAAATCTGGGGTGATAAAAATCTTGACCCTACTGGAGAATACGAGATTTAAGCTTTTTTTTGTGTTTGATGCAAAATAATATTCTATTCGAGAGAACAAGTTGTTACGCCTGAGACATACATTTGCCCCATCAGTGTTTCAACATATGCCACCACCCCCACGTTCAAGAGGGGTTGAAAGTATGTACTTTATCTTTGTAGTTATCAGAGAAAGAAGCATTGCTAGGCGGGAACCTCTGAACTTTGAATAGTTTTTGATACTTAAACGAAGGTTAGTCTCAAGAAACTATTGTGAAGAATTAAATATGCATCCTCCCTTATGGAGCAACCTATTTCGTTCCTTACATTATCTTACTTCAAATAGAACATTGTTGCAAGAGAAGGGCCTCCTTTATTTGTGCTTCACAGAGTTTGTCGCATAAATTATTTTAGCTTTGACCAACGAGTTGAAGGACGGGGTATTTCGCAAGTGTGTTATCTCCCCCTCACCACCAAGTGTGGTCTCTAGAACACCACTTTTGGGAAAAGTGGAGTGACCGGCTTGTGTTGCTTCAAAGTCGACATGTACTATTCCATGCCAGAAGGAAAGACTGTACTCAGATCATCGGACTTGGACCCTTTCTGTCGTTGTAGCCAGTTTTCGTTGTCATGGATTTGGAAACCTTTCTAGTGAGTAGATCTTTTATTGGCATCTAGATTACATATTGAGGCACCCTGTTTATTATGATGTTACTTGTTTAGCTTGTGAAGAACTAGAGAGTCCAATTTTTTGCGCCCAATCTTGGCAAAAACGTGCATACATAATTCTACTTTGGAACGGACTTTTATCTAGCCCATAGAACAAGAAATTCACAACTCGTGTGAAGCCTCTGCCATCTGGGCTTTAAAGATTTGCACAGTTGTGTAGCGACCCTCGAGTGGTGCCTTAATGTGTGGCTACTTGTTTCAGCCTCGCTATTGAAAATTTTAAAAGTGTGACACAAATGACATCATCACTAGCAACTTGAGAAAATTTCAGGTCCACTAAAATAAACCAATAAATTAGCCGCATACTCAAAGTATAGACTAAACAATAAGCTAGCTAGCTATTCGTGTAAAGCAATTATAAACGCTTATCGGCTCTTTTGTGGAAATCAACTGAAATTTTGCAATTTCATGGAGATTAAGTTGTAGGAGCAAGAGAAAACAAAAACCATAAATTCGAACATTTGTTTGCTGCACAAACACAAAACCCCCAATTGACATGAAATGCTAAAACCCAAAATATTCATATATAAACACTGTGAAAAAAAAAACCTGCTTTGCCACACCATTCTTCTTCCTCTCTTCCTTCACTTAATTGTACACCTATAGCACTTCATTCAGCCATGATTGTTCCCAAGGAAGACACCCACATTGAGATGCTCAAAAGAGCTTATTACAATCCGTATTACTACAATAACAATAGCGGTTGGCACAGGTACAGATGGTTGTTATGGCTCTTGGTGTTAATTCCCATTTTCTTTGTCTTGCTTATGTTTTGTTTGAGACGTAGAAGATCAAAAGGTAGTGTTTACTACCCACAACAGCAACTGAATCAACAGTACTACCAAAATCAGCAACCACAACAGAGTTACGTGCCACCTGAACAACCTCAAACTTATCAAACTGGTGGGTACAACAATTATGGAAATGAAGGATATGGAAATTATGGACCTAGCAGTGGTGGTGCGGCGCAACAAGGTTATTACTCAAGAGAACAAGAGTATGATGTTGCAGGTGAGGAATTCTCGCGTCCTGAAGGACCACCGCCAGCCCACACCAAAGCATAGTGGAAAAGCATTCAATTCTGTTTGTTTTAATTCAATATTGGATACCCTGTTTAGTTCTAATAAATAATGTTTCAACATTCATTGTAAAATATTGTGAAGGCTCTTGTATTTATCTACACATCTAATTGATACACCTCAGATTCCATACTAATGGGCAAACCTGAAATCCAACCTCTTGTTACCATCATCAGTGGTGTTTCTTCTGTAATCTGCCTTCTGCTCCTCCGTCATTGCGCTCCATTTCCTTTCTTTGGTCTTGTTTCTCCAAATGTAATAAAATTTAGTCATTAACAACAACGGAACTACTGCCCACGTAATACACCACAATTGTAATAAACCTCTCTTGTACAAAGGTCTGTCATCTTCACGAAATATATTCTGAGCGGTCATCGAATCCAATTGGACAAACATATTGTACATTGCTGAGCAAATAGATCTGGTTCTAACTGAATTTGAGTTTCTTGATACCCACGACACAAGAATTGCATGGATGTATGGATGTCCAAGATAAATTGTGTTCAAGACATAAGTCGGCCATATTTGGATACCAGCTCCCGGCCAAAATCTAATAACTCCAAGTAAAATCGCTCCATAAAATGGTGCAATCAATGACACATAAGCTCTATCATTTAACTTTTCCGAAAGCCACGTTATTGCAAGAAGTGTTGAAATGTACAATGCAGAAACTGGAATGGTCAAAAGATTTGTGTCAAATGTACTAAATCCAAGCGATCTTGTCATCAATGTGAAATACGATCCAAAAGTAAGCTGACCAATGTATGCCATTAGTCCAATTGCATATAATGGCCACATATCATAATCAATCAAACATTCCCACAACATTTTCAACGAAAGAGCTTGCCGGTTGTGCATGGTCCCCTTTGTAGGGTCATCACGCAAGATACGATTAACAACAATCTTTTCCTCACGTTCGGTAAACCAACCTTTTGGATGCATCCAATTTCTAGTTTGCACAGCCGATGGAACCATCATGTAGAAAGAAGCAACACCAATCAATAAAGTAAGCAACCCTTCCCAGAGAAACAAGTGAGCCCATCCTGGCCATCCAAACACTCCTCTTAACCGTAAAATACCAAATGCGGCTATAGCAATACACACCTGCGTAAGCGTCAATGTTGACCAAAACCACGACAATCTAATTGGTAATTCTTTACTTGTGAAAAAGTAGCTCAACCACAACACAAGATCAGGGATGAACCCACCTTCAATAGCTCCAATCAAACAACGTGTGATATAAAATCCAACTTTCCCTTTCAATGCCACTTGACACATTGCAACAATACTCCAAGCACAAATCTGTATCGGAATAAAAATATCGGGTCCCAATGCTTTTGAAATCATTTGTGACGGGATTTCAGCAAGCATAAATGACAAGTAGAAAATTGTATTTCCCGTATTGTAGTCATCAGTAGTCAACCCTAAATCACCCAACATGTTGTCTGTGACAGCTTGATGTAAATTGACTCTATCAATTTGTAAAGCAACAAACATGAGACAAGCAGCAAGGGCAACTCTAACATTCAAAATCCGAACCACTTTCTTCTCTTCCCTTTCAGTCCACACAAACTCAGGGTCGAAATGGGAACGACATTCGTATTTTGTTTTTTCATACAAGTCTCTGTAGTATTGAGCTGTGTCGTGGTCAAAAAATGGATTAGTGGATTTCGCGTTGGTTTCATTTTCGGAAACTAGCGATACTTCTGAAATGCTGATTTTGGCCTTTTCCATGAAAGCATCGTCGTGTGACAAATCTGGTGTTGGTGTCTTGTCCTCTGAAATCAAGGAGTTTGGCTTATCTGAGGACATTGGATGGGGGAATATTGCCAATCATACTTTTGACATTGTAGATTTGGGGAAATGCACTCCAAATTTATATCATCTCATAACGAGCCATTTAAATCTTATGTAACATGAACATCCTCGTATTCTATAATTTTTCCAATCGTCCCTTGAGGTATTCAATAGCTATTCATAATTTTTCTTGTCGAATAATCAAATGTGAAGGTTATTGACTTACCAAATACGGTCAACGAATAAATAATATTATATTTCAATGCATTCATTTGAATTTTGATGAAGTCCTCGAGGCGTACAATTAAGCAGACCAAGTACTCCAAGTTCAACCGAGGATCAAGTGGGTTTTTCTGGTTTGTGCTTTGTCGGATGGAGGTATATAAATACTCACCACGACTTGTGGGGAATCAGGGACTTTATATTATTGAAAAAAACAAATGCTTGCTCGTATTATTTTTGCTCCAAAAGCAATGGTATTTAATGAGGAGAAGAAATGGGATTGGGGGTGGGGGGACTTGTTCCTGTTTTTTTTTTGGGGGGATGTTGATAATGACCATTGGTAACCAAAATTTAAGGTTTGTTTGGTGGAAACATTTTGAGAATAATTATATTCAACAAGCTTACCCACAAATGAAACTGAAGCTAATACAACAAATTATTTTATATCTCCTAATTATAAAGGGATGAAGATTTGACTCGATGTAAGCTATTCTTTTGCAATATGGAATTGCTCTGCTCAACTACGGAGATTGTAAATGTTAAATGCAAGATAGACTGATACAACTCTGATATAACTTCAACGATAGAGGTTCTGAGATAACTCTAGAACTACTCACTATCTTTGGCTTCAAAAATGTACCCCTTTTCCAATGATCATCTTTCATTCTAGTGACTTAAATCAAGCTTTGTTTTCATTTCGAAATTAGTTGCAAAACAGACAATGATAATATTATTGCAAATATAGATTACACAATGAGCATTCTGTGGTGCTCTGGAGTTAAACGTTTAGGTTTAAACTACCCACTTAGTGCTTGTTACTTCCCCACAAAAAAGCCTTGACATGAGGTTTATTAACTTCAGATTGGTTTTGCAAGGTAGGTTCAACTAAAAGTGATATGCGACACCACAAGGACCCAATCATATAACCAAATTATTTGATTTCCCATAGTGCAAGGTAATGAACTTTGAATATATATTAGATCTAATATACAAACTTTTAAGCTATTTAATGCTCAAATCTGAAATCTAACCTCTTGTTGGCTTCATCGGTTGTTGTCTCTCTATAAGCTCTTCTTTCATCTTCGCTCATTGCATTCCAAACCTTTTCCTTGCTCTTGTTTCTCCAGATGTAGTATAGCTTCACTAACAACAAAATGGGAATAAGTATCAAGTTGATGACAAATAATTGCATGTTTCCTCTTTTGTACATTGGCCTATCGTCTTCGCGATAGATGTTGTTGGAAATAATGCCACCCAATTGAACAAACATATTGTATAAAGCAGAACAAATTGACCTGTTTCTGACTGAATTGGAGTTTCTTGACACCCAAGCAACAACAATGGCATGAATGTAAGGCTGTCCTAAGTACAATGTATTCAACACCCACGTTGCCCATATATCTTTTCCTGAGCCTGACCACCACCTGATGACACCCATTAAAGGAGTAGCATAAAGCGGTGCAATCAAACACACCAATGACCTTTCCCCCACTCTCTCTGAAAACCACGAAATCAGTAAAAGAAAAATGATGTGAATAACAGTTGATGGGATCGTCAACAAATTTGTATCAAACACAGAAAACCCCAACTGTCTATTTGTCAATGTAAAGTATGTTCCCAATGTGCCCAGGCCAATATAAGCAACAATACCGATAACATAAAGCGGCCACATATCGTAGTCAATAAGACAGTGAAACAAATTTCTTGGACCTATAGCTTGACGGTTGTTCATCGATCCTTTGGTAGGATCATCTCTAAGAATACGGTTAACCACGATTTTCTCCTCTCTGTCTGTGAACCAACCTTTGGGATTCCACCATCGTTTTGTCTGAACAGCACTAGGTACCATTAAAAACCAAGATGCTATACCAATAAGTAAAGTGAAGCCACCTTCAATCAAGAAGAGGAATTGCCATCCATGCCATCCCCATGTGTGTAATCGTAAGATTCCAAACGCCAACAACGACGTAGCCACCCCGACTATAGATAATGTTGTCCAGAACCACGATAATCGAATAGGTAACTCCTTACTGGTAAAGAAGTAACTCAACCATAATACCAAGTCGGCAATGAATCCACCTTCCAAAGCACCGATCAAACAACGAGTGACATAAAATCCAGCTTTGTTGGTCAATGCCGCCTGCGACATTGCAACTATACTCCAAGCACAAATCTGCATCGGGATAAAAATATCGGGTCCCAATGCTTTCGAAATCAACTGTGATGGTACTTCAGCCGCCAAGAAACTGCATGTAAAAATCGTGTTTCCGGTGTTGAAATCATTGGTGTTTAATCCCAAGTCGTCCAAAAAGTTGTCTGAAACTGCTTGACTCAAATTGCCTCGATCAACTTGCAAACTCACAAATAAAAGGCATGCAGTGAATGCCACTCTCCAATTTAACTTCCTAATCACCTTCTTCTCTTCTTCCTCAGTCCATTCAAAAGTCGGGTCAAAAGCTGAATAACTTTCATACCCGGATCTGGTGTATAATTCTCGGTAATATTCTTCTACTTGTGGGTCTAAAAAAGGATTCTTTTTCAATTGGTTGCTCTCTATTGAGGAATCTGACGCAACACGGGTGATTGTGAGCTTATCGTGCTTCTTTAAAGGATCTGCGTCATTGATTGATGCATACGAATTATTCGATGAAATTGATTCATTGCTTATGCGACGGAGAACCATTATCAAAATGCAGCACCCCTAAGTTGCTTCTTTGAAGTTGTGTGTAGTCAAAAAGCATCTTTCTTGAACTGAGTCTAGTGAAGGGGGATTCAACCTTCTATAAATAGTGCTGCTTAGTTGTCTTATCCAGCTACTTCGAATGAATTAGTAATCCACACCTGTGGTGCTATTTTTCACAACCATAGTTTACAACCCATTGTGACAGCCAATTTACACAATGCCTTTACCCAAAAACAGTAGGATAATAGGTTAATTGCATTGTTGATATCAATGATCCCATTGTGTTTTTGAAAAGTGTGGTTTGAATTGCATCAGATTTTGGATAAAGTGGATTTTTTTTCCCACTTTTTTTGGGACATCAATGGTGTGGCTGCAAAAATTAACCTTCGAGTGATGGGCTTGTATTAGAAAGTCGGTGATGCTAGGGTGTTCCCAATCGACAGTATGTACTTGTCTCTAGTTCATAGTGATGCCATTTTTGTATTCACGACTGTCTAGATTATTGCTGTAGGTAAATATATCATACGGTTACAGAGGAAGGATATGTCAATAATTGGCATCACAATTGCCATAAAACATTCTCGATCGTTTTTTTCTTCAATTTTTTTGTTCCTTGACCGCCACATTTACTATGTTTAACTGCTCAATCACTTGATCGTTATTACAGCCTGGATTGTTGAATATTATCTACAAAGCTACCCAGGATTAAACATCACTTTGAATCAAAAACTTCTCCAGAAAAATACATTCTTTTGTCCATTAGCCTAGCGCATATTTCTAAAACAAAATTAGTGATAAACAAGCTAAACGACAATTTCAATAAATCAAATTTGCCACTCTAGTTTCTATAAATACTCTATTCAACTAATGATCGAACCTAAAGTCTAATCTCTTGTTAGCTTCATGTTTCGTTGTTGTTCTATACTCATATTTTTCTTCTTCACTCATTGCATTCCAAACCTTTTCCTTGCTCTTGTTTCTCCAAACGTAGTAGAATTTGGTGAGCACCAAGATGGGTATAAGGATGAATGTAATGACAAACAATTGCATATTTCCTCTTTTGTACATAGGTTTATCATCCTCACGATATATGTTATTACCAATGATGTTTCCCAATTGAACAAACATATTGTATAAAGCAGAACAAATTGACCTGTTTCTGACTGAATTGGAGTTTCTTGACACCCAAGCAACAACAATGGCATGAATGTAAGGCTGTCCTAAGTACAATGTATTCAACACCCACGTTGCCCATATATCTTTTCCTGAGCCTGACCACCACCTGATGACACCCATTAAAGGAGTAGCATAAAGCGGTGCAAGACAGCATACAAAAGACCTTTCACCAATTTTCTCCGAGAACCAGGATATCATCAAGAGAAAAATGATGTGAATAACAGTTGAAGGAATAGTCAACAAGTTGGTGTTGAAAACAGAAAATCCCAATTGTCTATTCATCAAGGTAAAGTATGACTGGAAAGTACCTTGTCCGATGTAGGCAACAATCCCAACAACATAAAGCGGCCACATATCATAATCAATTAGACACTTGAGCATATTCTTGGGACCTATTGCTTGACGGTTATTCATTGATCCTTTGGTAGGATCATCTCTAAGAATACGGTTAACCACGATTTTCTCCTCTTTGTCTGTGAACCAACCTTTGGGATTCCATTTGGTTTTAGTCTGAACAGCACTAGGTACCATTAAAAACCAAGATGCTATACCAATAAGTAAAGTGAAGCCACCTTCAATCAAGAAAAGGAATTGCCATCCATGCCATCCCCATGTGTGTAATCGTAAGATTCCAAATGCCATTAATGAAGTAGCTATTTGAACTAAGGACAACGTGGTCCAGAACCATGACAACCTGATAGGCAACTCCTTACTGGTAAAAAAGTAACTCAACCATAATACCAAGTCGGCAATGAATCCACCTTCCAACACCCCAATCAAACATCTTGTAATGTAGAACCCAGCTTTGTTGGTCAATGCCGCCTGCGACATTGCAACTATACTCCAAGCACAAATTTGAAAAGGGATAAAGATATCCGGACCCAATGCTTTCGAAATCATTTGTGAGGGCACTTCTGCTGCCAAGAAACTACAAAGAAAAATTGTGTTTCCGGTGTTGTAGTCATTTGTATTTAAGCCCAAATCATCCAACATGTTATCCGACACCGCTTGCTGTATGTTACCTCTATCGACTTGCAAACTAACAAACAAAAGACACGCAGTGAAGGCAACTCTCCAATTCAATTTCCAAATAACCTTCTTCTCTTCCTCTTCAGTCCATTCAAAAGTGGGATCAAATGCCGAGTAACTTTCATATCTTGATTTAGTGTACAAATCACGATAATATTCTTCAACTTTAGGATCTAAAAATGGGTTCTTGGCTAGTTGATTTGATTCCAATGAACTGTCAGTACCCACATGGGTGATGGTCTCCTTATTGTAATCCTTAACAAAACCAACATTATCAGATGAATGCAATGAGTTATCGGACGATATGGAAGCATTAGTTGAATCTTGGCGAGCCATGGTTGATGCTGGAATTAGACTGTATTTGCCAAGGCTTTGTCGGTCAAGCTTGCCAAGAATCAAAGATTTGAAAGATGTGCCTTGAAGCATCGTCAAGGGTATTTATATAAGTCTGCAAAATAATAGTCGTTTCTTTTCTCTTTTTGAAAAATTTCAGATCCTTACCGTTTTGCAAATGCCGGAATTAATCAAAGATCTTGCGTGCTTAGCTTTGTTTTAATGAGTAATCTGTTATTAAACCATTTAACAATAGTAGTATTCATGTGACCTTTTGTCTTGAGTAGCAACCCTGATTCCATTGTTTAGTGATGAAAACTGTGGTTTCAATTGCATCAGATTTTTTAATTTCTACAAACTATTTTTTCGCTTAGAGCAACAGTGTGGCTGCAAATAAATGCAACTGATTTCATCTAAGGCGGAGTCATCTGCAATTAATCATTTATCAAATGCCGAAACCGTTAGCTTAATCTATGAATAGACAATATAGTTTCAGAGTCTAGATTTGCAGAGTTAGCGGCAAATCTTTACGTCTCAATATAGTTCCTTTTTGTGGGGTTGCAACTTAAAATTGCGTCAAAATGTGGCATTAATTGTCTCACAAGAAATTGTCAGTAATCACGTGCACAACGGATTCAACCCCCCTTTTCCCAACTACTCAATTTCTGACGGATACTCATAACCGTAATCCCACCTTCGGTTCGGGACTTTAAGAGAAACACGGGATGAGGAAAGGTGAGGTCAACGGAGCCACGAGAGGTAACACTATTGCCTTAAGAGAAGTTTTACTAAACTATCAGGTCGAGTGAGTTTACCGGATACACCAGAACATTTTCATCCCATCTACAAGGGCGGCCAATCGTTTTTAATCGGTTTTGTAACACACTTATTATCAAATATAAACATTTCCACAGTTTCTTATCAATTGTTGTTTGCTTTTAATTGGTCCTGATATGGTGTACATCTATCTCGCCACCCTCCAATGATTCGTTTACTTTTGTAGAGATAGAGGCTTTCAGAGATAATAAACTCTACTGTAAAGATTTTGGCTAAATGGATAATTATTGAATTACAGCTATATCTCTATATGTACGAATTTACTTTTCCTTGTTGTTGGCATCACGTTGACCGTAAGCTTTGGTAGCATAGTGACCATCAATACAAATGACATCTTGTGGTCTGTATTTGTAAGTCTTGTCAAAGTATTGGGTCAAGATTTGTTTAACACCAGCAGCGTATCTAGCTTGAGCATCCAATGAAGTACCTGAAACATGGATGGTCATGGCATTACCATATTCTGGACCGTATGGGTTGTGCATCTTTCTCCATGGGTGGTCTTTTGGTGCTGGCTGGACGTTCCAAACATCACCACCGTAACCGGCAAGATGACCAGATTCTAAAGCTTCAGCAACAGCATCAGCATCACAAATGGCACCTCTAGCAGTGTCAACAATGTAAGCACCTTTCTTCATCTTTGAAATCAATTCCTTGTTGAACAAACCTTTGGTCTTTTCGTGCAATGGACAGTTGATGGTGACAATATCAGCTTGAGCAACCAAATCTTCCAAGCTTTCAACTCTTTCAACAATGGTGTCAACATCGTTGTACAATTTAGATGCCTTGTTCAATTTCTCTTCAGCTTCAGCTGGCAATGGTTGGTAGTCGTAATACAACAACTTCTTGACATTGAATGGCACCAATCTCTCCAAGATACGGTAACCGATTCTACCAGCACCAACAGTGGCAACAACTTTACCCTCCAAGTCGTACTCTTGTTTGGCAACAGCGGCAACATCCCAACCACCAGATGTAGCTTGCAAGTGACCAATGTTGTAGTTTCTAATCAAAACAAGCATGGTCATGACGGCGTGCTCAGCAACTGATTGAACGTTGGATCCAGTGACTTCCAAAACGGCAATGCCTCTTTCATTGGCGGCGTTCAAGTCAACATGGTCAGAACCAACACCGGCAGTAACGGCAATCTTCAATTTTGGTGCCTTGGCAATTCTTTCCTTGGTCAAGTATGCTGGATAAAATGGAGTAGTGATGACAATTTCAGCATCTTCCAAGTTGGTGTCAAAAGCAGAACCTGGTCTGTCTTTGTCAGTAGTTGCAACCAAGTCGTAACCGTGGTCTTCGATGAATTGACGGATGCCCAATTCGTTTTCAATTGCACCCAATAATTTCTTTTCTTCTTGAGCGTGTTTACCACCAGCATAAAGAACTAATAAAACCTTTGGTCTAGCCATTTTCGATTGATTGTTTGTTAAGTGTGTGTTTGTGATTATAGGAGATGATTCCGATATAGATGATGGAATTGTCACTAAGAAAGGAGGATTTCCTCACCTATTTATATTCACTTTGAAACCGCAATTGATATCGAGCATATCGCTCATTCCGAGTGGAATTGCATGGAATAGTTTGCGGTAATATCTGTGAGCGATATTTGGCTAATCCAAATTTATACGCGGATGATATTTTTCACCGCGAACTAAATTTTTCCTTGTCGATAATAATCACTCGGATTATCTTTGTGTAGCACAAGAGGGAACTCCGCATATTCCAAGAGCTTCCAACGGTTTTTGAGTATTGAATATAGCTCTAACTCTATAGAATCTAAAGGTAATCAAAATTTCTATACGTAATCGCTTACTATAAATCAAACTAGTGATCGAATCTAAAGTCCAACCTCTTGTTAGCTTCATCCTTTGTTGATGCTCTGTACTCGTGTTTCTCCTCCTCAGTCATAGAGTTCCAAATTTTATCTCTTTTCTTGTTTCTCCACATATAATAGGCTTTTGTTAACAACAAAATTGGAACAAGTATCACCGTAATAGCAAACAACTGCATATTTCCCCTTTTGTACATAGGTTTATCATCCTCACGATATATGTTATTACCAATGATGTTTCCCAATTGAACAAACATATTGTATAAAGCAGAACAAATTGACCTGTTTCTGACTGAATTGGAGTTTCTTGACACCCAAGCTACACATATGGCATGGATATAAGGTTGACCCAAGTACAATGTATTCAAAACCCACGTTGGCCAAATTTGTTTACCCGCACCTGGCCACCATCTGATAACAGCAATTAGTGGAGTGGCATAGAATGGTGCAATTAAACACACCAATGATCTTTCACCAACTCGTTCTGAAAACCATGAAATGAGCAACAAGAAAACAATATGGAGCACTGAGTGCGGAATCGTCATCAAGTTGGTGTCGAAAACAGAAAATCCCAATTGCCTATTCATAAGTGTAAAATAGGATTGAAATGTTCCCATTCCAATGTAAGCAACAAGTCCGATGGCATAAATTGGCCATAAGTCGTAATCAATAAAACACTTGAGCAAGTTCTTGGGACCTATTGCCTGACGATTGTTCATGGACCCCTTATTTGGATCATCTCTAAGAATACGATTAACCACAATTTTCTCCTCTCTGTCTGTGAACCAACCTTTTGGGTTCCACTTCAGCTTGGTTTGCACAGCACTAGGTACCATCAAAAACCAAGATGCAATTCCAATGGCCAATGTAAATCCACCCTCAATCAAGAAGAGGAATTGCCATCCATGCCATCCCCAAGTATTAATCCGTAATAAACCAAACGCCATCAATGAAGTGGCAATTTGACACAATGACAACGTGGTCCAAAACCATGACAACCTGATAGGCAACTCCTTACTGGTAAAAAAGTAACTCAACCATAATACCAAGTCGGCAATGAATCCACCTTCCAAGGCTCCAATCAAGAATCTTGTCACAAAAAAACTGGCTTTTCCTTTCAATGCAGCTTGGCACATAGCAACGATGCTCCAAGCACATATTTGGAAGGGAATGAAGATATCTGGACCCAATGCCTTTGAGATCAATTGGGACGGAACTTCTGCAAGCAAGAAACTGACAAGGAAAATAGTATTACCCATATTATAGTCGTTAGTGTCCAACCCCAAATCGTCCAACATATTGTCTGACACCGCTTGATGTATATTACCTCTATCGACTTGCAAACTAACAAACAAAAGGCAAGAAGTGAATGCGACCCGCCAATTCAACTTCCTGACAACAACTTTTTCTTCCTCTTCGCTCCATTCAAAAGTGGGATCAAATGCTGAGTAACTTTCATACCTCGACTTTGTGTACAAGTCGCGATAATATTCTTCCACCTTGGGATCTAAAAATGGGTTTTTATCATATTTTTCAGACTCAAACGAGGAATTTGACTCGATTGTGGTGATGATATCCTTATCACCCTTTAAATTGGCTCTGCTATCGGCTGATAACTTTGAATCAATGGAGTTTTGACGAGCCATGATTGCCAGGTGGTAGTGGAGATTCTGGTTTGAAGATATAGCATTATTGGAGTTCTTTTCAACAGTTGTAACTCAGTATTTATAGACAACCCAAAATCATAAGGAACTAGGGATCTTCTTTCAGAATAACTGCGGCAACTGCACACCAACCTCTTAAACAGTAATGCTGCAACTAGTAAACTATGGTATCATTATCATGATCTTGGCGCCAAGGTAAACCCAATTTGGTGTTACAGTTGGAAATAGTTGGTGATAGTTTGTGCAAAGTAAGTCTGTCTCTATTAATTTCGTTTTAATAATCTTCAAAACTGTGGTGGCATTTTTTAATTTTCGAATTGTCAGTTTTGTGTAGCAAGTGCTCAAAATTGTGGCTGCAAATCGTAATTTGCAATTAAACAGCAGGGGTTATCAGTGTTGAGCCACAATTAAGTGATAAGGTGGTATCTAGTCCTATCTTACGGAAGAGACCAAAGTGGCGAGGCAAACAAAGAGCACAACTCTGCAATCATTTTGTAAAGGGGTAATAGAAATCAATCGTAGTCTAGGCATTATTGATTTTTTCACCCCTGATTGACAAAAATCTTGAAGTGTCAAAATGCATTTATTAGTTTCCCAATTACCTATAAAATGAATGTACATAAAAGTACAAAATAGGAGTAGTAACACATCTCACTTTGTTCTAGATCAATGATCAAATCTGAAATCCAATCTCTTGTTAGCTTGATCAGTGGTTGTTTCCCTATACTTATGTCTCTCCTCCTCCGACATTGAATTCCAAATTTCGTCTTTAGTTTTATTCCTCCATACATAATATGCTTTAGTCAATAATAAAATCGGTAACAAAATGAAGGTAATGGCAAACAATTGCATATTTCCTCGATGATACAATGGTTTATCATCTTCACGATAGATATTACTTCCAATTATACTCCCCAATTGAACAAACATATTGTATAAAGCAGAGCAAATTGATCTGTTTCTGACTGAATTGGAGTTTCTTGACACCCAAGCTACACATATGGCATGGATATAAGGTTGACCCAAATACAATGTATTCAACACCCACGTTGGCCAAGCTTCTTTGCCTGCACCTGGCCACCATCTAATCAAGCCCATTATCGGGATGGTATAAATAGGCATAATTGTACATACAAAACTTCGTTCATTAACTCTTTCCGATAACCAAGTAATGAGCAACAAAAATATGATATGAATGACTGTTGATGGGATGGTTAACAAATTTGTATCAAATACTGAAAACCCCAAGTGTCGATTCATCAAGGTGAAGTATTGTTGAAATGTGTGCAGTCCAATATAAGCAACAATACCAATGATGTAAAGTGGCCACATATCATAGTCAATGAGACAGTGATACAACCCTTTCAAACCAATCGGCTGACGATTATTCATTGATCCTTTAGTGGGGTCATCTCTCAATATTCTATTGACAACAATCTTTTCTTCTCTTTCTGTGAACCAACCTTTGGGGTTATACCAACGTTTAGTTTGTACAGCACTAGGCGCCATTAAGAACCAAGATGCAATTCCAATGGCTAAAGTGAAACCTCCCTCAATGAGGAAAAGAAACTGCCATCCATGCCATCCCCAGGTTCTGAGTCTCAATATTCCAAACGCCATTAATGAAGTTGCAATTTGACACAATGACAACGTGGTCCAGAACCATGACAACCTGATAGGCAACTCCTTACTGGTAAAAAAGTAACTCAACCATAATACCAAGTCGGCAATGAATCCACCTTCCAACACCCCAATCAAACATCTTGTAATGTAGAACCCAGCTTTGTTGGTCAATGCCGCCTGCGACATTGCAACTATACTCCAAGCACAAATTTGAAAAGGGATAAAGATATCCGGACCCAATGCTTTCGAAATCATTTGTGAGGGCACTTCTGCTGCCAAGAAACTACAAAGAAAAATTGTGTTTCCGGTGTTGTAGTCATTTGTATTTAAGCCCAAATCATCCAACATGTTATCCGACACCGCTTGCTGTATGTTACCTCTATCGACTTGCAAACTAACAAACAAAAGACACGCAGTGAAGGCAACTCTCCAATTCAATTTCCAAATAACCTTCTTCTCTTCCTCTTCAGTCCATTCAAAAGTGGGATCAAATGCCGAGTAACTTTCATATCTTGATTTAGTGTACAAATCACGATAATACTCTTCAACTTTAGGATCTAAAAATGGGTTCTTGGCTAGTTGATTGGTTTCGTATGAGGAATCTACCTCGATTGTGTCAATTACCTCTTTGGTGCCTTTCAATTTTTCACTAGATGCAAGTGATACGGTAGAATTTTGTCGAGTCATTGTAGAAGCTGCTACGATTGGATGTTACGTAGTAATAATCAAAGTGGGAAGAATTAACCCCTTTTTATAACAATCTTTGTGGCCTTCATTGTTCCAATCCAGAGACAACAAAGTGAGAAGCCGTAGATTTACTTAAAACGAAGACGAGGGAGAAAGTCTTCACTAGTTGGTTGGGTATGATGGCCTCATACTGGGAGCCATTTCCACCTCCATGGCCTCATCAAGTCTATTGTTTCCAATAAATTGTGGTGTCAAAAGTAGGTGAAAGGTCTTCTAAATGATTTGTACAACAATTGTTAATTTGCGTTTGACTTTCTTGGCAAAAAATTGAGTCAAATGTGGCTGCAAATTCGTCAATTTTTATGTCACTTAAATGATGCGTCGGCACAACAATATAGCTCTCAACGCATGTCTTTCGGAATGAGCCGAGCGGGAATTGGCATAAGAGAAACCAAACAAAGTTTTACTAATGCATGAGCCGTTGATACACTAAATCGGACGTAGTAAACAATTTTGCTCACGTACACTGAATTACCAATATTTGAACAACAATAAATCATTTTCAATTCAATAAACACATATAGGTACAGACCCTACAATTTAGAGCTAATAAGCTCACCAACCAAACCAACTAATCCTACAGCAGTGGTCCAAGTCTTGAAAAAGGCAGAAGGGCCATCAACTCTAACATTTCCTTGCTCTCCAAACCAAACTCTACCTCCATATGGTGCCATACCAGCAGACATTAACCGGTCTTTAGCATCAGAAAATGGTGGGTACCTTGCTTGCAACATCCAATCATTGTTCAATGGTTGTTCAATCACCGTCCTTTCGTGAGTGAATGTTCTGTACGAGAATTTTCCATGGTACGAGCCATATCCTGACTCACCGACACCTCCAAATGGTGCATTGTGCAAAGCGATGTGCATTAACACATCATTGACTATTAACCCACCTGAACGGATAGATTTTTTGACGGTAGCAACTTGTGGATTCTTTCCAGCGGACGTGTATCCACCGGTAAAAATATATGCTGCTAACGGGGTGTCGTGGTGTCTGATGATTTCCTTACAAGCTTCGTTGATGTTTGAATAAGTGAGGATTGGTAAAATAGGTCCGAATATTTCCCCTTCCATTGATGCATCTGACCAAGAAACATCGTCAATAATTGTTGGAGCAACATATTTGGTCTGTGCATCATATTCACCACCAGTGACAATTGATCCCTTTGTTTCCTTTATAATCTTGACCATTCTATTGAAGGCACGATCATGAATCATGTGAGTGAAGTTTTTATCATTTTTGTTCACACCTGGGTAAAGTTCCTTTTCAATCACCTTTTTGATCTCAGCAACAAACTTGGCACGCTTAGATTCAGCAATCAAGACATAATCAACACCAATACAAGTTTGACCGGCATTGGCGAAACGGCCCCAAGCAATCCTGCGGGCTGCAGTTGCCAAATCTTTATCCTTGATATCGTCCAAGATAATGGCTGGTGACTTACCACCCAATTCAAGAACGACTGGTGTCAAGTTCTCGGCCGCCTTTTTGGCAACAATTCTACCAACCATTCCGTTACCAGTATAAACAATTTTGTCGAATTTTTGATTCAAAACTTCAGTTGTTTCTGGGATAGCTCCATTGACTGCATAAAAGATATCCGGATCCAAGGCTTCAGTGAGCAACTGAACAAACAACTTGGAGAACCTTGGAGTCAATTCGGATGGTTTGAAGACAACAGTGTTACCTGCAGCTATAGCACCAACAATGGGCGAAATAGAAACAAATAATGGATAGTTGAAAGCAGACATAACCAAAACAACACCCAAGGGGATTCTTTCAATATAAACTGGATTTGTCAACAAGTTTACTGGCAAATCAGTAACCTTTTCCGGTTTAGCCCATTTGTGTAATTGGGTCATGGTGAATAATAATTCATTCAATCCAGTGGCAATTTCATAATTCTTAGTCTCGGATGAGTTTCTAGCAAAATCAAGTTCCAAAGCATCACAAATCTCCTGTTGATGGTCTTTAATCGCAAAATAAAGATTTCTCAATTGGTTCAAACGGAATTGAAGTGAGTGGGTTTTACCAGAAAAGAATCCATCAGTCACTTTTTTAACACCAATTGGAATTTCCGACAACTCTGTGTACTTGTATTCAAATCCATCATTGGTGGTGGTGGCGGTGGAAGACTTGGTTTCAGATGCACTACCAACTTTTGTTGCTTGAGTTGATGAAGATTGACCTGAAACATTTGATTTTCCTGAGGCAATGTCATTCAAAGTTGATTCTTGACTGGACCTTTTGATTGAGATTCTGTGTTCCAAAGATGGTTCTTCACCCTTTGATGATTTGGGAGATGCAGCCGACAGTTCGGGGGAGCTTAAACCTTCAACGTGATCCAATTGTGGGGGAGGAATGGGGTTTGCTTTAGTTGTACCATTAGTACCTGCAGTTTTAACAGATTTAGAAGGTTTAGTATCGCCGATGACTTGAGAAACAGCTGGTTTTGCGCTGGCATTGGCATTGGCACTTGAACCTGGATTTGCCTTTGAGTTTTTTGTTGATTTACTCATTATCCGTGGGGTAATTTTCTTTGTAAACTTCTTCAATTTGTAAAAATATAAATCTGGGGCGTTGGTAATATAGGTGGAAGATATAAAGCTTATACTACCTTGGAATCAAAGATTGTAGGAATAGTATGGGTCTTATAGATATAAAAGTAACTTTGTTGTCTTTTGTCGTTTGGTCTTTTTTGGTGGGGTAAAATAAGCAAAAATAGAAAATTGACAAAGCACATGCTAAATGAGTGAGATCCCACGGTAATAAATTTAACTTACTGCATATATGCATATACTACTATAAAGCAATGTATTGTAGCAATTCCTGTGAAGATTAAAAGAGATTATTATTATCGTAGGAACTGCTTTGGTGCTGGCGTTATCCTTAGTGGTCCTTCATTCAGTTTACTACCCACTTGAAGTCCAATATACCACTATATAAGTCATGAGAAAGAAGAGATTTTGAATAACGGATAACGGACCTCTCGTTATTGTTATACGCACGAGGCGGAGTTAATGCAACTTTCATTTTTTTCTTCAAGTAGTTGTACACGACCACATTGCTTATGTCCGAAGGCGGACAAATGAACCTAAGCAAAAGCTCATTTCATGGATCCTATCTAAATAGCACAAGACATGGACACACCTATTGGACTTGATGGGACAATAGGATCAGATTTTTCGCTAGATAATCACGATGATCTAACACAGTTCAGTCAGTTGGAGTCCTTGGGAGATTCAGAACAAGGATCAACAACGGTGCAATTACCAGACCCAGCTCTGCTGCTGGTACCTTCCGAGGACAAAGAAGAAGAGCCTGCTTCAAACCAAGTCAAGAAGGAGGAGGGCCAAACGAACGATTTAGGTCATCAAGAACAGTCAGGTGGATACAGCAAGCCAGAGAGTCCCCATACAGAATTACTTGAGAAGATGGATATCGATATGCCAGATGCTTCTCAATCTGCAACTGAACTCGAACCACCATTCAAAGCAGCACCAGAAGCTGCAACTAATGATGTGGCAATCGCTAGCACAGCTACAAATACCGACAACCAAGATGATCCGCTTGCCAAAATAAAACAAATTCAATTACTCCCCGAACTATACAACATTTTATTTGATTTCACCAATGGTAAAATCCATCCTCGTGATTTTGATAAACATATTGGTAATCTACGATCGAAATTGGATAATTTGAAGCTGTATATCCTGGAAATTGATGGGATTGACGTTACCCCCGAGATAATGATGAATGAAATTAATCGCTTAAAGGAGAATAATGTGAAGAAGCAAACTTTGTTGAATTCGTTTAGAAACAAGATTAAGAATGATTTTGTATAGGATATGCTAGGAAGGCTTTGTAGTTGCTATACTTACTCTTTCGAAATACTCAATGTCGTGTAATACGATATCTTGTGCCTCAAAATCACGCGCCTTGTTTTCTCCTGTCGGCGACAATTCGCAAAAAAATTCTTTCACCAAGACACCAAATTCAAACAAAACACACATACCAACTCAAATGGAACAGACTCCGAGTAATACCTTCCCGTCACAACTGTTGGTAGCCCTTAAACAAACACCGGCATTAACTGCAGGATTACCCATATTTACCCTCATACTATGTTTTTTCAAAAATTCTATGGGATTTGAATTCTCGAGTTTAATACTTTATCCTCGATCACCATTAGAATTCAATTTAAATGCAATATCGTTGTACCCATTAATTCATGTTGGTTATTTGCATTGGTTTATAAATATTTGTGCAATATTCACCCCATTGGCCATGTTTGAAAAACGTCATGGTACTGTATATACTGGGATCACCTTGAATCTTTTGACAGTAATTGCTGCTTTACAGTATTGTATTGTTGGGTTGTTTCTTTACCCTGATACTGGGGTAATTGGGTTATCAGGAATCGGATTTTCATTTATTGCATATATGGCTTACAAGGAACATCAGTACAAGCCAGTATTGGATAGTTTTAAAATTGGATCGCGTGAAATCAAGATTTATACCTTGGCTACTCCTTTCATTGCCGCTATTTTCTGTTTAATTGTGTTTCCGGCTAGCTCTTTACCTGGTCATTTGGCTGGTATTTCCACCGGATTTCTTTTAGCTAAAGGTTATATAAACAAATTGTATCCGCCATCGAGTATCATATTGAAAATTGAGAAATTTGTGGCACCAGGTATTGCATTAATTGGCCAAATTGTGTTTTACCATAAAGAAGAAGAAGCGGTTCATGTTCGAGGTGTTCAGTATGAGCCATTATTTGCTGAAACAGATGCTGAATCTTTATCTGCATCCACCTCTGTTGCACAGCCACAACCACAACCTACACGCAGTACATCATATATAAGAGAGACACACGTTTTGGGAGGAGCCCAGTAGGGGTAAAATAGTATTAGCAGTAGCAGTAAAGAAAGCAATTGATAATTCTCCGCAAATCAATATCGTCGATGAAACGTTTTGTTATACTTATGATTAACTGCCGTGACTGCATTCACATCTCAGAGTCTGCGTAAGAATGATGTTATATGTGAAGAAGCATACGCAGTTGGCTGTATAGGTTTAGTCAGGAGTAAATCAAATGTAGATCTTTCTTTTAGTTGGACTGTCATATATGATATAAGATTGTATTCATATATTAATAAGGTGGAGTACATTACTCAAATAGCCGACAGAAAAAAAAAAAAAAAAAAACCAAAATAATAATCAAGAATAACTCCATACAACAAGATAGTACCTCCTACTTACTTACAATCATACCACTTTTACTACCATCAAACCACTCATAGGATAGGTCCATTTGGTATCACCAACCCCATTGCAACAACTACTTACTCCCACTCACACTCACACATTCATACTATACACAACGCCAAAGTAAGTTTTTCGGTACGCATTAAACCCCACCAATTATGCTATCTACTTTTTCAAATGGGGAAACAAACAATGATGGTTATAACAACAACACCAACAACAACAACAACAACAACAACAAAAGCAAAAACGATATCAAGGTGAATTTTGCAAACAATGGTACATCCAGTCCGCCCACGAGACTACTGAACGCTCGACAACTCAACTCTGACCAAGGAGGAAAGAAAAGGACAAAGAAGAAGGGTAGATTCAAAAACAAGTCACAACTATTCTCCAAACACAATAGTAACAACAGTGCTCAAGGAAAGGCATCGCAGTTGAAAGCAACAACAAGTCTGCATAATTTATCATCCAACTTAAGTGGCAAGCAAGATCAGAAGCTGCCACTGAACCAAGATAGTGCCCAACGAGAAAGGAGTACGGAGGGACAGACTACGGAAAACATAAAAAGTACAATGACGCAAACGGGTTTTAAAGAACAGACATCGAAGCAAGCAGCTCCAATAACAACACCAGTGCTACCCTCCCATTTACATTTCCAAGGCATACCCGAAACACCCATCTCAACACAAGCATACAGATCCCCACGCAAAGAAGCATTGACACGTCAAAAGCAAAATGACCATACACGAGACGACAACAGAATTGATCTTCGAGAACACTTGAAACCAAAAGGAGACTCCACTACTACGTCAACAGGCACTACTACGCATGAAGATACAAGTCCATCCGTAACTTTAATGATGGAAGACAAAGTCACTTTATTCAAGTATAAATCTCTGGATATTATTGAGCTACCTCACAAGGACGATAAGACAGGGTCCCTTTTGGCACATGGGGAATTTGAAATTTTCCAATTACTCAATGGTGGTGTAACTTGTTTATCTTGTGGTGGTAAACTGTTTATTTATCCCTTGTTGCCAAAGATTAAAATCTTTAGGATAAGTTTCAATCAGTTTTTGATACCAATGTTGAATCCAGAAAGGTATTGGAAAATAACTATTGATACTGAAGAGAGTAACGTGTTGGCTATACTTCAGGGAACATTGGAAAGGAATGTAAATTATATACATGTCAGTGATAAAATGACTTCAAGTCAACCAGCGTCCACGGAGTCAAGTGACCAAATACTGCAAAACAGAGAAGGAGAAACCCAAACTCAAAATGGCGAAGTTGTTTCTGCCCATATGTTGGATGCTAAACCTCACGAATTGTTAGTGACGAGCCCCAAAACGAATAGTAGCGTAGTGTTTCCAACAATTATCGATACGGAAATTCCCGAATCACCGCCATCAGCACCAATTTCACCTTCGCATTCACCAGTACATCATTTTGAACTATCCCCTAAAGCTCCAGTACATCACACTGGCAGCTCTCTTTTGAAAAAAACCTCACAACAATCCTTGTCGACAAATATTGCGTGTCTTGATTGGAAATCCAACGTGCAATCAAGCCAACAACAACCTAGAACAAGACGTTCATTTCATGCCAATCCATATCAATTAAGCATAAATAATGAGGAAAATTTACACACTCAACAAACTGCTAGACACAGCAGCTCTCCATATCAACAAAGGAGTAGTCCACATGTACAAGCACAAGCACATATTAAAACAGTTGATGAACAATCAGAAGGGTCAATGGACTCGTTATTGGATGAATTTGAACAAAATATAGCTAGGTCTGTACGCAACCCTTCGGTATATTCCCGACCAGTATCTAGACTTCAGTCAGTTACATCACATCACAATCCAGTGCCTGTTTACTCGAGAGGTAAGTATTTTCATGGGAATATCGATCGCGATGATGAAGATGATGGAGACAATGGAGTTGAGGGTGAAGTGTATGAAGATGCACGTGGGTATCCTGACCGAAAGAGTGTTGCACCTAATGGAAGCAATCATGGAAATACAACACGCCACGACGGTACCGGTACTAGTACTGGGTATGGGTTTATTAATGGTGGTGGTGGCAGCAGTAGTGTGCATGATCGTGGCCTTCATTCCGCTAGGAGCCGAAAATCATCCCGTAGTGATTTGTACGCAAATGAAAGTGGATGGATGGAACCCAATATTGAGCAAAGTGCCTATCAAAAAAGCTCCTCACGCGGAGGTGTTGGATCAACCAATGTTTCTTCAAGATTGCCGAAGTCACGATCCAACTATAGTATAAGCAGCTCAGTTTCAAATGGATACAATTTGAACAACTTTTATCGATCAGTCATTGGCCAACTGCGTCGCGACTCATACTATAGTCAGTACCAGAGTAATTGTCAACCACACGCACAAAATATGCAACATCTGCTACTGCTGCATCTGCAACTGCAACTGCAACTGCAACTGCAACTGCAAACGCAACTGAGACTGGTTAGGAACAGGTATCTTGACCCTGGAAACTTGGACTCGCGATCAACGACAAAATCAATGTCAAGATTACCCACTACTACTGCTGCTGCTGCTGCTACTGTTCATAGACAACTGGATATCAGTAGACGCAGACAAAGTACTTATTTCGGTTCCAATGCCAATCAATCAATTAACGGGTCGGTGAGCGGAAGCGTTAGAAATAATAGTACTGTCGCAGCAACCACCACTGATGGTGGTGGTATTCGAAATGCAAATGTCAAGTTAAACTCAAGTGAGATTTATCAGTTGTTGAGTACTAAAGAGGAGCCTAAAGGGTCAAATTCCACAAACACAAAACCTATACCGAGAAGTACAAGTTTTACGTCAAGATTATTTGGCTGGTAATTTCCCTAAACCACCTCTCTAAAAGAAGGGACTCTGCCTAGCGTCCTTGCTACATTTTTTCAAATTTTAAATTCAATTATTTATTTTATATATGTATATTTACAAAAAAAGAAAACATGGAATGGTTTGTGGTTTGAAAAAAGAGAAACAAAGGATTTATATATGGTTGCTCTTCGTTAGTTGTAGGTTCTGTTGTGTATCCCTCTATGTTGTATGGGAACCGCTTTAACCAAACATAACCTGATTCAACCCTGCATCTCTCTCCTATCGTTACTATATCTAGATATCCAATTTTTTTGCTTCCCGGTTCCTTTTTACAAAGCTGGAGCAGGAGCACCTGGGATTGGATTACCATTAGCATCAACCAATCCTTGTTGCATCAACAACAATTGTTCATTACCAGCTGCTTCAAATTGTAATCCCAACCCTAATCTTGAAGTGTTTTTAAATTGATCAATTTCACCACTGAATAATACACTCACAGTAGGCAAGATTCTCTTTTCCAAAAATGCTGAAACTTTTCCTTTTGAATCCAACTGACCTCTAAAAACAGCAGTTCTGTATTCATATTTGGCACCAATGGTGGTGGTTCCTTCAACAACTGGTTCGAATCCAACACCCATCAATGGATCAGCAACTTGTTTTACTGAGGCAGCAATCTGGGTTTCCAAACCAGCTTCTACTTTATCGCTCACTTTTCTCCAAAATGAAGCAACCAACGCACCAGTACCCTGAACTTGAGCTGATGCAATCCATTTGCCAGCATTGTTGTAACGAGCAACGTAGGAGACAGCAGTATCTGGTGGAGCCAATGGTTGTTTGGAGTACATTGCTTCTAAACCGAGGGCAAATTTAGGAGTTATACTTTGCAACAATGAGGCAACAGCAACTCCGGAAAATCCATCGTACAAAAAACTTGGATTCAATGTTTTCAAATTAATGGAGAAATCATTGGCTTGGTAATCTTGCTCCAATTGAACCATTGATGGTTGAGATTGAGCCAATTGTAATGTGATTTTGGAAATATTGGCTTTATCCCATCCATAATTAATTCTACCACTGAAATTATATTCATTATCGATATTTCCTTGCAAGAAATAATCATCAGCAGCAAACAATGCACTAAAAGCATAAGGTGGCAACACTTGTGATCCTAAACTCAAAGTGTGTGAAGTTTGAAAAGCTGGCGATATAGAGAATGCCTTGTTCAAATCAGCTCTTAATCCAGTGAAGAAATATTGATTCAAAAATACATCTCTACTAACTTCCTTGTTCAAATTTTCAATTGTTCCTGGATTGGTTAATCCTAAATTGGCACGATGTTCACTTATGGCGTTATGTACATCGTTTAAATATGAAAATACTGGGTTTGATGACCAAAATGAATTTTGTTTTGGTGGTGGTGGTGTAACATTTGGCAAAGTTGGGATGGCCAATTTAGAAATGTCATTGATTGGAACTGGGGTATGTTGTGGTTGTTGAGCCGACATTGTAGTAGTAGTATTGGTGTGTTGATCTGATGTACTGCTCTGTCACCTTTTCTTTTAATGGCTCTCCAATTCGATAATGATCTCTTTTTCCAGAGCGTTGAAAAATTTTAATTTGCGGGAAGAAATCTTTATTTGGTAGAGACTACACGACCACAGAAGATGGTAGCAGAAGTGGTATACACAAGCTTTTGGTCGTGGTTTTAATGAGCAAAACTTGGTTCAACAGGATTAGGTTTTGCTTGTATGTAGTGGAATAGGGGGTGTAGGTGTTACTTCAAAGTTGCAGCACCGAACCTGCGCTATGTATTTTGTTACGTTGTGTGGGTTTACTGCTTGGGAGGAGGATAGGTTTGCAGCCTTTGGAAGTACATGTACAATTCTTTGGGCCCTTAATGCTATCAGTAAAAAGACGGACAGTTGTGATGGTATTTACCGAATTGATGTGTTCTAATTCTGAGCAAAGGCACAATTTCAAATGAATTTTATCATTATCCGCCTAGTAAGCTATCAATATAAACGTGATGAACGTAATGTCCAGCGTGGATAAGAGTGTTATAGTTGTCACCTCGCCAATTTCGCAAAGACAGAATCACACCTTTTGATGTGAATTGCGCGTAGCTTATCTATAATGATTTACAAGTTGACCTTATAACAGTAGAAATCGTTTATTACAAATTGAAACGATTTAGGTTGACCCAAAGAAGAAGTGCTTTAACCAATCAACTATAGCTTACGTAACTGAATCAGGTTTGATGCTTTAGTGCTTTCTTCATTAACTTGTGTGAATATACGACGTTTCGTTGTGTTTTTGCAAGACTTTGACGTCATCTTTGGTGTTAAAGTTTATCACGTGCTCGGTTGTATAAAACCGAAAAGATATAAATATTTATATGCAGTATCAACTTATTGACAAGAAATAAAAGGATCTCCATTACATAATTGCTTATCTAATCTCAATCAGCATTTTTAAAGTGACAATGTGGTTCAACACTAGTTAGTTTCCAAGTAAGTCGCAAGGGAAATGGAACGCTATGCAAACCCTGTAAGCAATGTCATGTGAGTTAATGCAACAGAATCTCCCGTAAGATCTATTTTGTGTGTATATGTGTGTGTCGCTGGTATTGTAGGTTGTTACACTAAAAATGTCATTTCGCAATTCAATGAACCGAAAAATCATCATAAGCTCCGAAAACAATCACATATATATAACCCTTTGTCATATCTTTTCTCATTGCTGGAGACAATCAACATTCAAAAGAATACAGTCACTATTCAATTATCATTAACTACATAACAATTTACCAACGCTGATAGTCACGCCACTATACTCACAGAATGACGTCAATTGTTAATGGAACATCAACGATTTACTTGGTGGCTGCTTCACAACATTTGCTAGACAATGCAGTTTCGTTCTACACCAACACATTGGGCCTTACAGAACACTCGAAGAGTGAAGATACTACATTCCTTTCCAATGACGGGAACAAGGCAATCGTTGAGATCAAATTAGATCCAAAGGAAGGGTTGTCTGAATCTGAGATTCAATCAAGAAGATCAGACATTGAGTCGAAATTGAATGTTGTTGATTGGAGATCTTTGGACGACACATCAGTTATTAAAGTTGCCAATTTGGTCGATTTAATTGAAGTTTTGACCAGCTCCAAATTTGTTTTACAAATTACCCCCAATGAATTGTATCCCAATGAAGTTTACATTGTTGACCCATTAGGGTATATAATCGGATTCACTGCTTGTAATGAGCCGCTAACTGTTGTACCACCTGTACAAAAGACTAATCCTGTTGTTGAAAGTACTGCTATGCAAACCAATGTTCCTTCAAATGCCACTTCAATTAAAGGAGACCAAGATCTTTTAGGCGACTTCAAACGCAGAAGAAATATTGCTATAATGACCTCTGGAGGTGATGCACCTGGAATGAATGCATGTGTTCGTGCTGTTGTCAGGGCAGCTATATATCGTGGATGTAAAGCGTTTGCCATAATGGAAGGCTACGAAGGATTGGTTAGAGGTGGGCCTCGTTATATCAAGGAAATGAAATGGCAGGATGTTAGGGGATACTTGAGTGAAGGTGGTACCAATATTGGTACTGCTAGATGTATGGAGTTTAAAGAACGTTGGGGTAGGTTAACAGCTTGTAAACACATGATTGAGGCTGGAATTGATGGGTTGATTGTTTGCGGTGGAGATGGGTCCTTAACTGGTGCTGATTTGTTTCGTAGTGAATGGCCTTCATTGATTGCTGAATTGAAAGAAAATGGAGACATCACCGAAGATGAATATGAAAGACATAAGCATTTATACATTTGCGGATTGGTTGGATCAATTGATAATGATATGGCTACAACAGACTCAACCATTGGTGGATATTCAGCATTGGAAAGAATCTGTCGTGCTATTGATTATATCGACGCCACTGCCAATTCTCATAGTCGTGCTTTTGTAGTTGAGGTTATGGGTAGACATTGTGGTTGGTTAGCGCTAATGGCCGGTATTGCCACTAGTGCTGATTATATCTTGATCCCAGAAAAGCCCGCATCTAGTCGCGATTGGACTGACCAAATGACCCAAATTGTTTCTCAACATAGAAAAGCGGGTAAAAGGAAAACCATTGTTATTGTTGCTGAGGGAGCCATCACATCCGATTTGAAACCAATTAGTTCAAAGGAGGTTAAGGATGTTCTTGTGGAAAGATTGGGTTTAGATACAAGGATTACTACTTTAGGGCATGTGCAAAGAGGTGGTGGAGCAGTGGCATACGATCGTCTTTTGGCAACTTTACAAGGAGTTGAAGCAGTGAAAGCAGTCTTGGAGTTGGATCCTCAAACACCTTCACCATTGATTGCTATTGATGAGAATAAAATTGTTCGTAAACCATTGGTTGAAGCAGTGAAAATTACCAAATCAGTGGCAGCTGCAATCGAAGATAAAGATTTTGAAAAAGCAATGTCGTTTAGGGATTCTGAATTCAAAGAACACTTGTACAATTTCATTGCCATGAATACCGCCAACCATATGGGGCCTTCATTGCCGGTGGAAAAGAGAAAAAAGATTGCCATTATGAATATTGGTGCTCCTGCAGGTGGTATGAACTCGGCGGTTTATGCCATGGCCACTTATTGTATGTCAAAGGGACATACGCCATATGCTATTCACAATGGATTTGCTGGTTTATCTAGACACGAGTCGGTAAAGTCGATTGAATGGTTGGATATTGAAGGATGGAATAGTATTGGTGGATCATTAATTGGTACCAATAGACAAACCCCCAGTGAAACTGATATTGGAATGATTGCTCATTATTTTGAAAAATATCAATTTGATGGATTGATTATAGTTGGTGGATTCGAGGCATTTGTTTCCTTAAATCAATTGGAGGAAGCAAGACCCATGTACCCTGCACTTAGAATCCCCATGGTTTTGATTCCAGCAACCATATCCAACAATGTTCCTGGTACCGAATACTCGTTGGGATCGGATACTTGTTTGAATTCCATTATGGACTATTGTGACATCATCAAACAATCAGCATCGGCCACCAGAGGAAGAGCATTTGTAATTGAAGTACAAGGAGGCAATTCCGGATATATCTCTACATTTGCTTCATTAGTCAGTGGTGCCCAAGCTTCCTACGTTCCCGAAGAAGGTATACAATTGGAGCAGTTGGAAATGGATATCAATTCACTTCGAGAATCATTTGCAGTTGAAAAAAACATGACTAAAGCAGGTAAGTTAATCATCAAGTCATCTAATGCATCAAAGACTTTGACACCACAAGTATTGGCTGACATCATACGAGCTGAGTGCCATGGAGAGTTTGATACAAAAACTGCCATCCCTGGACATGTCCAACAAGGTGGTATCCCTTCACCAATTGATCGTACCAGGGCCGATAGATTTGCCATTAAAGCCGTTCAGTTCATTGAAGATCATGTTGAATGTATGCAAAAGATCAGGTATGAATTAGATTTTCCATTGGATGATGCTGAGTTGCAAGCAACTGCTGCTGTATTGGGTGTCAAGGGATCCCACTTAAAATTCACATCTATTAGAAGATTGTATGATTTTGAAACTGAGTTGGGTAGAAGAATGCCGAAAAAGGTGTTTTGGACAAGGACAAGGGAGATTGCTGATGATTTGGTGGGTAGGACCAGGTATCATAAAGCAGGGTAAAAGAGAGCTAGTTGAATGCTGTGTACATTAGATAAACGTATATGATCACAATGAAGAACAATTTAGATTAGCGAAATTTGTAACAGTATGAAGTTAGGATGTTGTTGTGTTTTTATTTGTCCCAAAATGGGTGCAAAAATCTTTTAGAGGAAAAGATGCATGCAATGATCGGCATAATTGATTGACACATTGCATGTGATAATTCTAATCTGTTTGGATCCCCCCTCGAAATAGGCAAAGCTTGATTGACAGAAGATCTACATTGCGTTGTTGATGCACACACATAATGACGAGTTTTCTCCCCTTGCTCTGTATATAAAGAAGGATACCATTGTGAAACAATCTACAGTACTGTAGAATCGCGTGAGTTTTTGTTGTCGTGTCGTTAGGATATATTTTATGACACTGTCATAATGTGACACGAAAAAAAAAAAAACAAAACTTCAAAAAATGAAACCACAAATAAGCGAAACAGTAACAAAGACTAAGGTGTAACCATTAGCTATTAACGTCAAACATCATATAAATCCACACTCGTACATTATTCACAGAACACCTATCGTACATTATTCACAGAACACCTATCGTACATACTGAATTACAAGAGCATCTCAAGAGTATCAAAATATTCATATTCATAAGCATTTCGTAAACTGTATTTGGCTATTATAAACAAGGGTTTTCAAATGTCTTCGATAGACCAACAACATCAATCGCCATATCAGTACCAATACTCACCAAAGATCAATACCGGTGCATTCCCACTAAGATCGCCACCGCAAAATAACCATATGATTCACACTTTCACCGCCAATAATAGCAGTAGTAATGTACTGGACAATACAATGGCAACTGCACCGTCAAGATTTTCCAAAACATTGGAACCATCAGAGTATGTAACAACTCAATTTCAAAATTTATCAGTTGGACCTAGAACTGTACCGAATTCCGCAAAGTTGTCATCGTTATGTCTGTTTTTTGATCACATTGTTAATTTAAAAGATGCAGAGACCATTTTACAAAAGACGAAAGATTTTCAATTTTATAAAAATTTGCAACAACAACATGATCAGGAGGCAAGTGTTAAAAATGGAGTAAGTGGTAAAGTTTATGATGAATTGTTCACCTCACTTGGAGCGCATTTGGCTATACCTTTTGATTTGTGGTTACGAGACGAAATTTGCATCAAAGATATCAAAGTCAAGGTCACTATGTTGAAGGAAATTAATGGTATGATCGATGCTGAATTAAAGGATGTTGCAAATCAATCGTCATTCGAGGTGACATTGAATTACTATGGCAAGTTGCTAACGGCTTATAATTTCTATGAAATTCCCCTGAGGAGTTCCGCGTACAAGCAGTTGACAGGCAGCGCTAATCGCAACGGCAATAGCAATCACATCATCAATGGATCCTTTCATGATCAAATCGACGAAGAGTTGGAGTTTAATCGAGATAGGTTGAGCACTTCTTCACCTGATTTTGATTTTGGGTATTTGGAGAAGCCATTTTATCGAAGCCATTCCAATCAGTCCAACGATTCATCACCAATTACGCATCACGATAAGCGTACCAGTACTAGTAGTGTCCTGTCAAAGAAACGTTTCTCATCCTTTTTAACCGGTGGAAGTGGATCTCATCATAAAGAGGGACAAAATGGACCTACTTCGTCACCTGATGTACGCGATGGGAATCATCGCCGGTCACAATTTCTGACTCCAACAACACCACCCCAACCACACTTTAAACAGTTTTCGTCATCAACATCAACATCAACATCAACAACGACTCCGCCTTCAAGTCATTATCAGCAGCAGCAACAGCAACAACAGCAGGATGGAAGTCCTACTCCAAAGAGCCACTTGTATGAAAACGCCAACGGAACACCACCGTCATCACACAATCACAACTCAATGTCGGTGAACAATATTTTATCCAAACTGAAATTGTACAATCGAATGAAGAGAAACCGAGAGCTGGCCTCTTCTGTTAATACTTCTACATCACATCAAAGCTACCCCAGTAATAGAAGCAGTATAGCTACTACTGCTTCTGGGGGTGGGGTTGTTTCATCATCAGGTGGATCACGTAGGAGAAGCCTGGTCACTAATGTCAAACACCTTTTTGGTGGTGGTGGTGGCAACAACAACAATAGTGGGAGTGGGAACAGCAGTACCAATGGTGATGTATCTTCATTTGATTCATCCAGAACGTTAATGCCAGCCGACTCGTATCCACAATCAACCGAAAACATAGTCTTAACAAAGGAAGAGAAGCTTGAAAATAGTAAAGACAAGCATGAGTATTATATTCAAATTGATCAATTAATGAAAGAAACTAGGCGCATTTTAACAATTTTATTCAATTCTAGTGATTCAAGTGTCAAGGGAAACGCCAAACTTGGTAAACTAGTTGATTTTGTCACAACTAAAGTATTCAAGTTTCTATTGATTGATGTTGTTTCCATGATTTTAACTTATTGTGATTTAAAATGTTGCAATTTCAAAGTTGTTTAGAGATGAAATTTAAGAATTTAAGGGTATACACTTTGTATAGTTTGTGTTGTGAAATAAGTTTGCGATATGTATCCTTTTACTTACAACTACTCAACATTTGCAGAATGACGCCTAGTAACTGATCATTTTCACAAGCAGCAGCAACACGTTCCTTATCATTCAATTGTTTATTCACTTGCAGTTCCAGTTGATGGGTACCTTCCTTTATGACAATCTTGATTCTGAATCTGGCAGGTAAACTGCGTTCCAACCGTACCCGTATACCTAGTCCAATCAATGTAGCTAATGAACAGTGGGTTATAGTAGGTGTGATTTTGATTGTAATCGTTGAAATTTGATCACGTGGAGCTTGTGTGATTGATATATCTTGGAGGTTGACTACTGCTAGTTGTGCTAGCGTTAGTGGGTGTTCCGGGTCCGATATCGTGGATATGAGGTCGAATATTTCTTGCTCGTCAATGGGATCCTCCTCGTCATCGGCACTGGAAGACGGCTCTTCTTTGGTAGTTTCATCCATTTCTTCATCTGGTGATGGGCTAAAGCTTAGTGATGATGATGAAAGTGATTCTTCGAGTGATGACATATCATCTGCATCAGGTAAGTTGGGTAGTGAAAGCGATGTGATTTCTGAAATGAGTTTTGTATTCCTAAACTCGACGGAGGATTCATCCAGTGTGTTCAACCTGGTAGGAAGATTGTTTACATCGATGATTGTTGGGTTTGCATTTATTGGGTCACTCATTTTCTAAGTTTGAGGGGAGGTAGTTTATGGTTTAGTTGACAAACAGTGTAAGATGAATATAAAAGAGTGCTATAGTTGACGATGCTGATGGTGGATGACTAAAAATGGAAAATGGAAATCAATGTCAAAAAATTTAGAAGTGTCGCAGTTTCAAATTTACTGCATTGATCTCACTACCTTTTCCATACATTCAACAAACCAAACATCGAAACTAAGCAGCAGTATACACTTTATCTTTAGCAAAAGCATGGAAAACTACAACCGGTTCTTACTCCAGCAGCTAAACCCATTGCTACGAATACACATTGAGCCTGGTATCATTGACACCAATGAGGTCAAGACTTTACTAACTCAATTTGAATTATACAATGTCAAGGATAAAGTATGGGATAACAGTGCTATACGCAATAGATTAACTACTCCGAAATATATAATCAATACTGACCATGAAGAGACGGTTGATCTACCAAAGAGGGACAAGCTACCCAATCAACATTCAGCCATATCCCCTTTCAACAAAGATTCACCAATTTTCCCCAATGGAATATTGACTCATCAATGGTTTGAAAAATGCATCACCAAACTCCCATTTGGATTGATCTACGTATGTGAGTTGGAGGGACCTGGTAACGACGTGGAAGTAATCATCAGTATGAAGAAATTAAAATTGAAATTGGAAGAAATTGATTGTAAATTGATATTGTTGTTGATTACACCACACTCTATAGATGAAGAACGAATGAGTATGTTTCGAGCTGAATTGAATTTCCCCAAACCACAATTTTTATTCAACTTATCAAAAGTGTCATCACCACTGGTGTCGACGTTGCAGCTGAATTGTGAAGTTCTCGTAAGCAAAATCTTGTCGAGCTTGACAAAGACATCTCATGACTACTATGCTAATCTAGAGTACAAGTTGAAGCAACGATACAAAAAGACATATGATATACCACCAACTGATGAGGTGGACACCTCAATCGAACTCACACCAAAATTTCTTGAAGTTCGTAACATGATTAAACAAGGTATGATTTTGCAATTTATGAATCCAACAAACTTGGAACCTGGAGTTAAGATTTTGGAGATTGCCTATCAGGACTTGATCTCGATAATTGAAGGTGTATACGCGGTAAATTTACTGGATCATGATAACACTATTATAGATCAGCTTCTAACATTGGTGGATATAATTGCATTTCATATAGTACGAGGCTATTTCTCCATTGAGGAACCAATCAAGTCATTACGCAAACACAAGACGCATATAATCAATGTTGTGGATGTGTTGAAACGTGACCATGATTGGATTTCTGTACAATACGAATGGTTGGCACAATTGATGAAGATGATTCCGTATTCAATTATAACGAATTTAAATACAACGGCTGTGCTACAAATGAAGGCGAAACTGAGAAACGCCAATACTCTAGCAATGATGAGCCACTTTGGTGGCATACATACTCCAGAATTTGACCTAATTACTAACCCAGGTCTTGTGCTTGTCAAAGCTTACGAAATGAGTAGCCATTCATCAAAGAGAATAGAGTTGTTGCAAAGTGCCATTGAAACTTTGGAAACTAACCAACTGAATGCATTACACAAGTCGCTGGTTTCAGGTCAAGATAACCTCGATTCGTTACTATCATACTTGACTTGGCTTATAGGTGAGGAGTTTTTCGCCCAGGGGAATTTCAAACAAGCTTCTGATTATTACGAAATGGCTTATAGCTCATTAGGGCTGGCCAAGTGGTTGAATATCAGCCATTTCCTCTTGAGAAAGTTGTTGCAATGCTATTCAAAGTTGGGAGTTAAGAAACTGGAATTAAATACGATATTGAAATTGAGTACCATCTCTAAATGGTTTATTCAGGATACATTGGTGCATTCAGGTACCAATGTTTTTGAATTTGGTGATGGGTCTAATACTATGGAATTGGATATTTTAGATTCCAAATTGCATGAGTTGTTTTTTGTTGATGCGTTGTTGATTAATGAAAAGCTTGTTGGTGATACAACCGTAAATGATGACATTTTGATCCAAATTGACTTGAAATCGAAACTAAATTTAGACATGATGAAGCTCCTACTTCCTGAGCTGACTGAAATCAAAATTTCACTCAATCAAATTGATGTGTCATTCACAACAATTGACGATAAAGCTGGCTCTGGACCAATAGGGTTGAAGAATATCTCCATTACCAATGATGCAACGAAACCACGAACAAGTACCGATTTGATTATACTCAATGGACAAGAGTTGAGTACCACATTTGCCGATTCAGCCAATCTTGCCATCAAATCGTATAGTTCGCCTTTAACTATTCAACAAGTGCAAAAAGCGACAACAGCAGGTCATTTCCAAATTGATGTTGTCAAATTACAAGTCACCATTGAATTGAAGCACGATGGTAAAGTGATTCGTTTGAACAAGATTGAACTACATCAATCATTTGCAAACTCGCTTTCACAACAATGCAAAATCAAGTTGGCTAATGGTACATCAAAGCCAATCCGATTAGGGAATGATGGGACAAATATAATGGTTCCAGCACATCAATTGCTTGTCACTCCACCAAAGCCAGACTTTACGATCGAGTTGAACAACGACGTTGATTGCTATATAGTTGGTGAAAAATTATCAATCCCGTTGAAATGCAGTTTCAAAAATAGAGGTATTTTCCACAAAGCTGAATTGATGGCCAATGTCAAACATGGTGATGTTGTTGTTACTTGGGACAAATTGAAAGATGATGAGCCACTTGAATTGGAAGCGGGAGAGGAAAGTGAAGGGGACGAGCTTGAGCATCTGTATGTGCATGTGTTGCATGTGTATGCGAGAAACTGGTCAGGAGAAGTTATGAATATCGAAGTGTCCTTAGCTGTAGTTTACGAAGATGTTAAAGGGGGCAAAAACGGTACTAGTAACGAGGGGCGAGAGGGAGATGAAGATGCTGCTGTTGTCGCTGCAAATGATGCATCCGTTGTGTATACGGTGTTTGATTTGCAATTGCCGGTTATTGCTGAACCTTTCAAGTATCATTATTCCATCAGTCCCTACTTGGACAAAGAGTTTCTTATCAATATCAAAGATGGTGAAAACGAGGGTATAAAGGGGAAGGTTGATGGTATTGATACTACCAAGAATCAATTCCCTCCATTACTGTTGAGGCAATGGAGAGGTAAATTGAGACTTGTTGATCAATATGCATTGGCAGTTGGATACGAAACCAATGATGATAAAAAGGACAAGCAGTTACAGAATGATCGCGGGTTGGAAGTTGTTGATGTAAATTTCGACATTATATCGGGATTGCCTGATTTGATTTTGAACATAATGGCTAAAGAAAGTGAGTATGATGAGTATGATGAGTTGTTTACGACGCAACTTCCACCACTGGGTAAAATATATCGAAATGCGCAAATAATTACATCAATGGTTGTGAAATGGAAGCGGACGCGCAAACACGGGCATAATAGTAATAGTGAGAATGATGGTGGTGATGAGGATGAAGTGGTGAATGAGTTTGGTATATCGGAATGGAAAGTACAAGTACCGTTAGTTGATCCACGAGTTTTGCTTTATATAAAGCAAGACCAATCCATCACAAGAAGCAATGATGATGACGATGGTGGTGTTTTCTATACATTTTACTATGTGCTTGAAAATCCTAGTGTGCATGCTTTAACTTTTGTTTCAGAGCTTACTGGCTTGGGTGGGACTTGGCAGCTTGATAAACCAAAGGGGGGAGACAATGCTGGTATGGAGGAAATGCAAAAGTATATCAACTCAAAGCCGTTTACGATTGAACCCAATTCCCGCAAGATTATCCTGTTTCAACTAAAGAAAGTACATATACTGGGTAAAGATGATGGTGAAGATGGTGAAGATGGTGGAGATGCTGCTGCCGCTACTGCTGTAAAGTTGCCGACTTTTAAATTATTTGATATAAACTACAAGGTGTATTTGTATGTGGTTCCGACTCAGTCTAATGTCAAGTTGAAGGATGGAAACTTGTATCTTGTATGAGACATTTACCTACACCTCAGGGCAATCGAGCAAGTAATCAAACAAGTAATTGGTTGTATACATTTCCATTATTCTCTAGAAATTAGCAATGCATATATACATCTTACTACTCTAAACTTATCTCTACTGATCATTAACCTTCAACAATTCAACTTCAAAAACCAAAGTCGAATTAGCAGGAATCAATCCAGGGAAACCTCTAGATCCATATCCAATTTCTGGTGGGATCGTCAACAATGCCTTTGTCCCCTTTGAAATCTTGGGAATACCACCTTTACCAAAATTATTAGTCAATGCAATATCCCAACCCTTGATAACTTGTCCAACTCCAACAGTACAAGTGAAAGGTTTGCCTCTCTTTCTAGAGGAGTCAAATTCTTTGCCATTGGTTAATTTACCATCATAGTGAATGGTGACCAAATCTCCCTTTTGAGCAAATGTTTTGTTGTCTCCTTCTTGCAAGATTTCAACTTCTGGTAATGTTTCTGACATGATTGATGTATATAGACAATGGTGTTGATGTAAATCGATGAATCAATCAATTGAGTGGCGTGGCAGGGGAGGGGTATGTAACTTTTAAAAGAAAGGATCAACAATGAGCAAAACAAATGTTTGATGGATGAAGTTGTGTTTCAAGACATGATATTTTTGTTATGCGCTGGAAACAGCCCTTGAATGTGTTTTTGTGTAATATTGAGCAATACTACACTACCAATGCTACCAATACCAATGCTACCAAATGAGCTTGAACAGTAATAAGCCACACTTTGCCGACTTTGTTTCTCTATATCAAACTGCTTTATCAGTCAGTACCAGTTCTACTCTAGTGACCAAAAGGGCTATGTTAGATCTAAACAACACACAATGATAAAAGAATAGTCATTCTTTTTTGATGAAGAGTTTTTGAATCAACTCTTTATCAACTCTTTATCAGCTCTTTGTCAACAGACATCACTCTATAAATTTAAAGGGTTCTCTTCTTCTTAAATAATAAGCACACGTAGAATAATATCTTTACACCAATTGCAAAATCACACTATACATTAATCAGAGTAGTATTGACCTACATTTGTGACAAAGAACTACACTCTTCACCGTCCACAATCTATCAATCGCCCTCTCTTTGTTACTGATACTGCAACAAGTCCACCAAGCAGACATCTATACCTTCTCAACTTTTCTTCGAATCCGTGTGTCTTTCTCCACTTTTTGTGTTGTGTGCTGTGTTCTCTTTGAGAAAGATCGATCTCCCAAAGAAAAAAGCAACAAAACAAAACTATGCAAAAAAACGGACTTACAAAATAAGGAGATTACCAAATATATCAAACTTCAACTAATATCCACTATTTACACAATCTACAAGAGTTACGAACCCGTCTAACAGTACATATTGTCATCACACATCCGCCCGTCGAACCGCCAAGTATGTCAGATGTAAAGGTTGAAATTGATCGTTCCTCTACTGATGGTACATTTACCAACCACGACATCATTAGGGGTAAAGTAACCCTAGTTGTGACTAAAGCAATAACGTTGAACTGGATTCAAGTGAAACTAGAAGGCATTTCATCAACTCAGTTGAACATCCCACGACAACAAGCCAATGGTAAACGAGATAAAGATCGTAAAGATAAGATTATACGAGATCAACACAAGGTGCTTTATGATACTCAAATTGTATTTCCACCAGATAATGTACGACAGGTATCACAAGCTAAAGATTTCACCCTAGCTCCCGGCAACTACTCCTATGCTTTTGAGTTTAAGATCCCGTTGAACAATTCTTGTGTTAAAATGGGTGGTATCACTAATAAAGTTTCATTAAATTTAAAGTCGTTTGATGTCATGATAAACAATGGTAACTTTAATACTACATTTGTCAAGAATAAAGCTCAACAAATGGCCAATGAGCATGGGTTCGCCAATGGGGGAGGAGCCCAGGGCAAGAGAAAGGGGTCGCATACACCCCCGCCACCAAAACAAAGTTACCACATTACTTCACAGCTACCACCATCACTTTCTGGTATAGGGGAGTTTGCCAATGTCAAATATTTTATTAAAGTTACTTGCAAAAGATCATCGTTTCTTAAGTCAAATTTACGAGGCTATGATCCTTTTATTTTCCTACCTTTGGACTTGGATGTGCAAAATCGTCCATTGCTTGGCAATCAGCAATTTGAACTAGAATACAAAGAAGCGTTTGTGAGGAAAGAGTTGACATTTAGAAACAGAATACCAGAAATTGTTGCTGTTAAAGTCGCAGAAAGTCCCCAGAAGTCGTTGGAAAAGAAAGCGTTACCTGTCGTGCCACCACCCCCGCAACTGCATCAACCACCAAAGAAGCAAGGATTCATGCTGAGATTGTTTGGTGGCTCTGACTCTCCATCATTATCATCATCATCGTCAAGCTCGAATGTGGCGCCGAATTACCCCAATCGAGTAAACCATCAACAGCCAAGAAGGAGAAACAATGTCCCCGAAATCAAAGCAAAAGATGTTCCATTCTCGTTTGAAATTAGATTTAGGTACCCAGCATTTCTTATACCTACAAAACCACCGTCTTTTAAGCTTTATTTAATATCAAACCTCAATCCATCAAGATATACTTTGGCAGAATATGGAAGACCTGATGAATCGAATGGACTAGGTATCATTTACTTGCAAAAACTTACAGTAAAACTTACATCCATCACTCTTGTTTCGGTTGTTGAAAATGATGGGGCATCAAATGAATATCATTTAGGTCAACACGAAGAAGTCATGACTGTTTGCAACAATACTTATCAAAACTTGAAGTTTGATTTGATGCACGGAAGAGTCAACCCCAATGCATCCAACTCCTCTACATCACCACAATCGTCAACCAATATTCATGCGCCCGGCGGGTCAGTTTATGAAATTGAAATACCACGCAAGTATTTTGATAATTGTATCTTGCCTGACCATTTATCACCAAGTTTCAAGACATGCAACATTACTCGAAAATACATTCTTAGTGTCATTGGTGGCTTTTCATGTGAGCAAATAAATGACTTTAGAGATAAACGAGAATGTGCCAAAAAGATTAAATATGTTGATTTGATTTGTGATAATATCAAAGTACTTAGTGGGTTGAATATGACTAGTACTTTGCAATCAAATGCTTCAAGGTCGTCAATCCCATTGAACAATAGTGTGCCACATAGTCATTCTGCTCTGAAGATTTCTACACCTACACCACATCCACCACATCCACCACCACCACCTACATTACCTCCAAAAAACTCAGAAAGACTGTATTCACATTCATCAATAACTCCAACAAGCAATGGCCATCCAGGTTATAGCGTGGAGCCAGTACCGGGCAGCTCCCACAATGGCGGTGATGTTGAAGATAATGGAGCCCTTGCCGCCGCTACTGCCGCTATGCTCCCCACATATGAAGACGTGGTTTTGGAAAGCTCATACCAAGATGATAGTGAGCATCAACGAGCAAGAAGAAGGTATCATCAACATGAACAGTATTATTCCAATCCTGAGTAAATTTGCAACGAGAAAGCAAAGTGTGTATAGAGATATGTATAGCTGTACTGTTTTTGTCTGTTTTAATAATTTTTAGATCCCATAAATCAGTTGATTTGAATACTGTAAGATCTATCTGGTAACTAGTGTTCTTGGGGTGTGCAGAGCTCCTTAGAGCGGTCGTGTATTCACCATCAATCTTGGATCAAAAAAAAAAAAAAACAATAAAATAATAAAGAGGCATTAGGACTGTAGTACACTACCTTTTTTCGTTTCACACACACCTCACGTCACCACTGAAGAAGACGAAAAAAAAAAAAAAAAAATTTACAACCAAAGAATCTATGGAAAAAAGTTGGAGGTTAGGTTGCCATTCAGACTAATAATAACACATTTCAGAGTGCCACACATACATATTAAAAATCAATAGAATAGCTCAATGTCTGACAGTTTCTTCATCAAAAATAAGACGGCAATCATAGTCACTGCGTTGGCAGTAAGTTCAGCTGTTGGTGCTTACTGGTTTTACAACCAACTGCAATCAACTACCACATCATCTACATCAAAAGATCTTGGTGGTGATAGTACCACTACAGGCTCATCATCAAGTAAGAAGAATAAAAAAAAGAAGAAGAGCAAGAATTCATCTTCACCCGACCCAGAAGCTTCTTCAGCAGGCAACAATCACAAGAAATCTCCTAAATACCCAGTAAACTCTAAAGGGTTACCTGAAATCACATCGGACGTTGTCAAGAAATTATCAGAACAAGAAAAGGAAGAATGGGCAGTTCAATTGAAGGAGGATGGAAACACTGAATTCAAAAACAAAAAGTATGAAAATGCCATTGCATATTATACTGCTGCTTTACAATTGAAGAAAGATCCAATTTACTACTCCAACAGATCTGCGTGTTATGCTGCTCTAGATGACCACGAAAATGTCATCAAAGATACCACTGAAGCTATCAAAATGAAACCTGATTACACCAAATGTATCTTGAGAAGAGCAACCTCTTATGAAACTTTGGAGAGGTTTGAAGATGCCATGTTCGATTTGACCGCATTGACCATTTATGGTGGGTTTTCAAACAAGTCGGTTGAGCAGATTTTGGAAAGAGTGTTGAGAAAACATTCAATCAAAATTGTCAACCAAAAGGAGAAAACCTACCAATTGCCTTCTGCTGCTACAATTGGTTCCTTCTTTGGCGCATTTGCTGATGAACCTCACTTGGACGGTGCTGATGAAAATAGCCAAGGTGGTGGTAAATTCTTGTATGATGCTATAGTTAAAATCAAGGGAAACACAAAGGAAGGCTACGACGAAGCAGACACATTGATCAATCAAGCCGTGTCTGCATTGGAAGGTGATGAATCCAAGAAGGAGTTGTACGCTGTCGCATTGGAGTATGCTTCAGCATTCCACTTTTTGAAGAATGATCCATCCACTGCTGCTGATGTAATCAATAAATCAATATCCATTCAACCAAGGGCAAGATCTTATGTATTTAGAGCATTGATCAACGCTGACAAATCTTCTTATGACGAAGCCTTGAATGATTTCAAATTGGCTCAAAACTTGGATCCAAACTCGCCTGATATTTTCTACCATTTGGGTCAATTGCATTACCTTACTGGTGATTTAACCAATGCCGAAATCAATTTCCAAAAGGCCAAGTCCTTGCACCCGGATAACGTTTATGCTTACATCCAATTGGCTTGTATCACGTACAAGAATGGTCATCGTGATTTAGCTGATGAAAAATTCACTGAAGCAAAATTAAAGTTCCCAACCAGTCCAGAGATCCCCAACTATTATGGAGAAATTTTGGCTGACAAAGGTGACGTTGAAGGCGCCTTGAGACAATTTGATATTTCTGCTAGATTGCAAGAGAAGTTGGATAGATTTAGTGTTGGTGCCTTGCCCTTGATTAATAAAGCCACTGTTATTTCTAGAGAGAGTTTGGAAAGAATTGGTGAAGCTGAAACCTTGTTGACAAAAGCTTGTGCATTGGATCCTAAGTCAGAATTGGCAAGAATTTCATTAGCACAAATCAAGTTACAAAAAGATGAAGTTGATGATGCGATTGTCCTTTTTGAAGAAAGTTGTGATTTGGCCAGATCCATTGAAGAAAAGGTTCAAGCTATCTCATTTGCTGAAGCTACCAAAATGCAAAAGAGAATTAAGAATGATCCTGTTTTGACTAGAAAGATTGCTGAGTTGATGGGACAAAGTGGTGTTTTGTAAGGTGTTTGCGGAGATTTTTGAGAAGCTTTTTGCGAAGCTTTTTTGTTGTGACTACTACGGCGTTGGTGTGTAGGTAGACTCGTGTCTAATATTTGTATATATTTTATTAAAATTTTCAGAGAATATTATTATTAATGATAAAGCAAGAGGAGATTATGAGGCTCCACTAGGTTGTCAGCTTGTCTTTAATACAACTCAACATTACACAATCATCAAGCATCTCCCCATTCCAAATAGTTTTCACGTACTTGTATTTCACGGCATCATAGTAGTCCTTGTCTATCCGGACTTGTATATGAATATTAAATGGTTTCTGTTTGAGTAATCTGGGGATATGGAAAAACCCTAAGTTACCAAAACTGAGACTAAACATAACAAGATTGGGCATAAATTTGAGTAATCCCTTCAAGTCAATAGTGGTCGATTTTGGCGCATAATAATCCAATGTAAACTTTTTGACTTTGGTAGGTGAGAAAACATCAGTAATCCATTCAATTTCGAAATCCTAATGCAAGTCATTGATTTGTCCTACATGATTTGACACTTGCTGCTTTTGCTTTATTATACTCATATCCAATTAAAGCAGTAACACTTCGGACTGAAGACACTCAATTATATGGGTTATAGTCCCCAGATACTGTTCTGTACTCATGATGATCTCCAAAGAATATATCTTGGAGAAAAGTGAATTGCGAATTCTGATACATAATTGTGCCAGGGAAAGAGTATATTGTTGGGTAAATCAAGTAGGCGTTTCTAGATGGGAAAGACCCTTGCAGTTATCTCAATGGGTAAGTTGCAAATTGGCATTGAGTATAAACGTATGCTCTTCGCTAAATTATCAAATACAAACAGCTTCATTTGAAGTTGGCAGGAAGCATTTCAATTAGAAATGCGGAACATAGTAAGGGGTGTGATGTAACACAAAAACCAACAGAGGTACAATTAGAAGGGAAGATTGACATAGTTCCAGTGAATGTTCGTGGTTGTTTCAATTGTGGTGATAAAACTAAATCTGACTCAATACAACTTATTGGCTTCTGTTTTGTCATCATATAATAAAGTTCGTGCTTTTTATAGGTGAATTCATGAGCCGCTTACTCGAAAATGTCTTTAAAACAATCGATATTGATACATGAATTCTTTTCGCTTGAACCTCAGCTTGAATGCCCCCTAATATGTACAGGCACCTGATTTAAAGCTTCGGTTTTCACTTTCAAATCGAAGAAGCTCATCCCTTATTCTCCGCTGACTTATTGCTACATTCCAGTATGATCACCCCACAATTGACTTGATTGGGCCAATAATATATTTGCCATCATTGCAAGCGGTTTTGCATATTCAAATTTCTGCTCTACAGCAACTACGTATATATGATATTGCAGTTGAGTTTTAATTGATCAAAAAAACCTTTTTGTTACAGTGTTTGTATCAATGTCGACAAAGTTGCCATTTGTTTCAAAACAAAAAACCGCAATCTGCTCAAGTTTAAACTTCCCAAAAGTTATCAAGGGGCGAATCAACGGATAGAATGAGAATCAACCAGAGCGTGAGGTTGCGGACTAAAATGAGTTGGAATTAGGTGCTGCTGCAACTCCCGTTGCTTCTACTACTCCCACCGCACCAGGTAGGGATGCCTTGCCACCAACGAATGATACTATAATCATGACAGAACATCAAGAAATTAGTAAAGATGTTATTGCCGGTAAGAAAGGAACAGGATACTTTTGGAATATTAGCTAGTATTGGTTCGGCCTTCATGTTTTGAAAAGAGTGATACCTTTGGTAATCACGATTGCAAGTGTTGTTTTTGCCATAGCTTTCATGGCTAACTTTAATTGCCAACTTTTTGGATAAGCTATTGGGTATTAAAACAGGACTACGACGAGTCCAGATTGCAACTAAACGTGCTGCTAAACGTACCTCTAAATACGCTTATAGGCTTATTACACACCATATATACGGCTTTGCTATAACTAGCGTCGATTTATCAAACAGAAAAATTGTCTGTATCTCAACTTGCAGCTCTTTTCTTGAATATTCAAAAACTAAACACCATCACCGCCACTTCTTTTCCTTTAACTTTCACTTTAATCAGAGGTCCTCGGGGTGACCAAAGAATCACATCCCCCACAGGTACATGAAGTTGATCAAATCATTAATCAGATCAATTATTGCATCACCAAAACAACTCCATTATGATTCAAATTTAAACTTGTACTTGGATTTGGCATATATTACACCACAATTGATAGTGTCATCAGCACCAACAACAACATATCTTGAATCATGGTATCGATATCCATTGACTGATTTGATTACTTATTTGGAGACAAATCATAAACAACACTGGCATTTGTTTAATTTTCGTGGTGAAGATCCTGGCTACAAAGATGAAGATGTCAGATACAAAGTTAGTCATTACCCATTTCCTGACCACTATCCACCGACTATGCTGTATCTTATTGATGCGACTACCGAGGTTGATCAATTTTTGAGTGAAAGTGACGAAAATGTGGCAGTGTTGCATTGTAAGGCTGGTAAGGGTAGACTGGGTACAGTGTGCTGTGCTTACTTGATGTTTTCGGGTACAAAACAAGGGCTTGCAACCGACGTTGAAAGTGTGATTGAAGAATACACTGAGAAACGGATGCGCAAGTTTGGCGGGGATGGTGTTAGCATAGTGAGTCAAAAGCGGTACTTGCAATATTGGTACGAATATTTGCAAACTGATGGGTTGAAGCAGCAGTATCAGCACTGGCTCAAGAACCATGCCCATCTCTTTATTGACAGAATCGTCTTTCGCAACTGCATAAGGGAGTCACTACCATTCAGTATATCTCAATACAAACTAGTGCAAGAAACTAATAGAATCAACACCATCGTTGAGCCACTTCTTCTGCAAATTAGCACGGAACTGGCCTATATTAGCAGAGAAGGGCAAGATTTAATCTACATTTTTCAAGATCCCGTTGAAGTGGGAGAGGATGTAATGATTGGTATTGGCAGTTTTAGCTACTTATGGTTCAATACCTTTTTTGAACATGTAACCACCACTACGCCATCATGTTCATTCCCATGGAAGGGTATTGATGGGTTCAAAGGCACTAAACAGCAAGGTTTTAGATTATTTGATAGAATTGAGATTCATTTCTCTATATAGATAAATTAATTGCTGTAAATGAATTACCCACCTTTCTTTTCAGTATCTATACCATCCCAGAATTGTTTCAATGCTCGAGTCAAAGCAGGTAAATGCTTGGTTTGTTTATTCAACACTTGCACATTCTTTTGCGTATTCGTGAATGGTTTCATCAATTTAATGTCGTTGTGAATGATCAATTCAGTATGTTTTTGATTTCCATAGATGACATTTTCGCTACCAAACCAGGTCAGCAACTTGTCATGTAGTTGAGAAGCAATCGATTTCTGGTTATGCTGATGGCGATGCTGGTGCTGGTGTTGTTGTGCTGGTGGAGTTTGTTGTTGTGCATGCACTTGTTGCTGGGCTGCTTGTGCCAATGGTATGCTCTTATGCGGTTGCGATGAACTTGAATGCAATGCTGCTCCCTTTGTCGAGTTGGTGGTGATGTCGACTGAAGAGGCTTTGTAAATTTGAATCTGTTCTTGTAGAAATTGATTCAAATCGTCGATATTGATTGGCTCAAACACGAGTCTGTTACTCTTGTTGGGTCTAGGTATTATCTTTCTGTTTAAAACTTGTATGCTTTTAATGAACGACGTGTTGATGATGCGGTATCGATTTGTTTGATTTGTTGGTGGTGGTGGTGTTGATGCTGATGATGAGGATGAGGACGCTGATGATGAGGATGCTCTCGAGTCTTGCTTTGCTTGATCTGTGCCACTAGTTATTAAGACTAGTACTTCATTGGAGGATGAAAATGTATAAATAAACCCAACAATCTCTTGATCTAATAAAGTGGTGACTTTAAGTTTGAGTGCAAGTGTTTGATCAAGGGTTTGATATTCAAATGACATAGTAGGTGATGAAAATAAATAAAATAAAAAAGTATTAGTGTGTGTATGAGCTGTATAGGGACTGAAAAGAAATGCAAATATCAATGACAAAAAGGTCTAATAGCAAGTGCAATGGTAGCTTGAGTAGCCGATGCCTTGGTGTTGGAAGGTAAAAATGAGTTTGAAGATGTATAACCACACACACTTCAACATCAACAGCCTTTTCTCTATTGATTCCCAAAATTGAAAAAAAAAAAAAATTTAAAAACAATTGGTAATGTCACAAAACATATTATTGCGACACGACCTTTCTTTTGGAAAGATCATAAACAAACACACAGCCAAAACAAGGAAGAACACACACATCATTCTTCAAATGCAAACATTTCAAATCATCCTATAATGAATGATGGGTTGATTCAAATTGATCAGTTGGAAGATCAGATTATCGATCATCCGGATGAACGCACCAGGAGAGAGCTACATGATACTTCATTGGATGAAACATTTCAAAAGAAATTGAGTGCCAAAGCCAAAGAGTTTGAATCTTCTTCGTTAGGTGATGAGCTGGGCGATGCTGATGATAGCAGTAGCCATGATGTTTCAATGAGCTATCAATTCTTGACAACAAAACTGCACTTAAATTACAAACATCAGGAGTATGGAGATTTACAACAAGAGATATCTGAATGGTTTACTTTCCATGACTTGAAATCCATTGGTGGGTTGGACGCTCTATTGGAAAGTTTTGAACAAAATACCGATATGGATGAGTTGGCGACAAAGTTATTGGGGTGTAGCATAGATGACAATTTGGCGTATTTGAAAAGCATATTGTACTATTCGTTTGGAGAATACGCAACAAAGTCATCGATTGAAGAACAAGTCAGCCAAATAGAGACCAATAATTGTAAATTGTTGCAGTTGGAGATTTACAAGCCATTGGTAAATATCTTGCTTGGCTTTTTCACAAACAGGATGGAAATTGATACATCAGGTGACAAGAGTAGTGCCCTTTCGAAAAAGGTTGAGGATACTTATTTTCGAATATTGACCATATTGTATTTGCTTGTATTGACTTCGCTACACAATCGTCGGCAACTGCAATCATTTCGAAAATTCTTGCAGGCTTCAAATGTTTTGGAGTTGATTGTACAATTTATTGAACACTGGAAGTGGCATCACAATAATAGCTATCGAGTTCGATATTTGGTTTTATTATTGGACAAACTATTGCTATTGGAATTTGGTAACAAAACTCAACTTGTATCGTGCGATGCATTTTTGAAAGAATTACACCATATTAAAACATTTGATGATGCAGCTCAAGAAAAGCCGGTATTGACCTGTTCCCCGTTGGATTATTTTGCATTTAGGCAGGATTTGCTAGATAAATACCCATTGTATGAGCTAGATGGAGTGAAGAATTTGAAAGAGACAGTATCAAATGAGTCAAAAGATGCATCTATTGAAGAAAAGTACAAGACATTTATGGCGGTCAATGCATACTCAAACTCACTATCAAATAGCATTGAGATTCCCAAAACAAATAAATCACATACCGTATTGAGCCAACTACCGGCACAGCCAGTGCATATCGCTACTCCACTACCGTCACCAAAGCTAATGTCTTCTGATTTTATGTCTGGAGGTGAAAAAATTAGAAAATCATATCAGGTCAATCAATCAATGCCATTCATCTACCCCAATGAGTCATTGGATGGTAGTGGCCCAAATATACCGGTAGCCTTATTGGAAGCAGATGAGATTTTAAAGAACTCTGTATACGAGAGCTACTCAATAAAGCAATTGTGGAGTGAGCGTGCAAAATTCATGAAGCAAGAACGTGGGTACGTTAATGCATATGATGATAAGGACGAATTTGATTATTCCTTTGATGAGTTGAGAAATGAGTACCCTGACAAGCTATCCGAGATTGATAGTCTTGAAAGAGTGGAACAATTTTATTCGACAACATTTTTCCGACTCCATTCTTTAATTGAAGTGTTTTTGGAAATCATTAAGAACAATCGTGCTGATAAAAACTTGAGCTTGTATGAGTATGAATTAAACCCAAGTACTTCATTCATGGTGAAGTCAAAAACATCACATGATAATGATGAAGCAACAACTAGAGTTGAACAACTCTTGTTGCTGCAGTTGGAAGTTATGAATGTTAAAGAGATAATGACAAAAACCGCGGTAGGAATAATCTCGAGATTACTTGAGTGGTTTAAAATAAGTCATGTTTTGAAATATTATTACCTTTCCTCGATTCTTTTTGATCAACAATTTGTCACCACGAGTTTGGATTTCATCAGCAACAGTTTTAATAATCAAAATAACCAGAGTTTGTCCCATCAACTGGGTGAAAAAAAGGATGAGTTGTTGGAGTATGAGATGTTGATCAATCAGAACAAATTGATGAATCCGCAGATCAAGCTTTCAAAATTGGATTTTTTCCACAATTGTCTTCACATGAACTCAGTAACCACTGAGTATACATTTATCAACAAGACTTTCATTCTGGAACTTCCCAAGGAGCTCGATTCAAAAAAAATTAGTCATGTATATATTCAAAATTTCAATCACAACTTTGCATCAATCTTGGCCGATATATTAGAAATCAACAACAAGATACTCCTCAAGAACCAAAGTCAACGTATTTTTTCCATCAATGATATCAAACCTTCTGAATTATTCAAAATGATTCTTATCAATTATGATAATGAAGCATTTTCTCACCCAATACTCAAAATCTTGAAAAAATTGGTTCCTTATCAGGGCCGCAAATGGAAAAGCATGAATATGGATCTAATCAGCACGATCTATCTAAATTGTAAATTATCAATGAAGGATAATTGGTTAAGTGGGAAAGATTTGGGAAGTGAGTTTAATAATAGTTATGATCAAGAGGTTGCCTTGAGGGCATTGTTGCAGTTTTATAATATCAAGAGGTATAATGGGGAGCATCTAGGGTATAAACTACAACGAGATGAAATTGTGGATGTGCCACCATTAAAATTGAATGAGCCAGATTTTGAAATAAAGGAATAAGTCCCCATCTCGGTATAGTTTTCCATAGTGTAGTGCGATTACCAATTTCCTTGAAATTTTTTTTTTTTTTTTTTTTTTTTTGCTCTTTTTCGTTCTTTTACTTTCAGCAAAATTATCGACCCAAGGGTAAAAAGCACATTCACTACTCCACTGACACAACAACCACACACAACCATGGTTAAGTTAACTCAAGTCGAAGACGAATTTCAAACAAACTACTCGGACGGAACCACCACTGTTGAAAAAGTCGAAGTGGACACATTTGCTGATTCAGACAGTGAATTTGAAGATGAATATGATGACGAAGATGATGATTTTGATATTGCCAATGAAACCATTTACGATAGAATCGTTGCTTTAAAAGATATAATTTCACCACAACATAGGGATCAACTTTGTAACATATCATCAACTTTAAACAGTTTTGTTTCACTGGGATTAAACAATGGTGGTAAATTGTTGTGGACCTTGACTTCAAGTTCATTATTGTTGGGTGTTCCTTTGGCGTTGGCTATTTTGTCAGAAACCCAATTACAAGAAATGGAAAGCAACATCAGTTTGCAACAATCGGCACAAGATGTGTTGGCTCCAGGAAGTGAAGAGGCTTTTGGTAAAAAGAAGGAACTTGCTTAGATGAGAAGGAATGGATGTTTTGAGTGACGATATGTGTGTATATAGATGTATAGTTGTAAGTATCTAATCTAACAATAGTTTAGTATAGAGCAGCATCTTTTCACTAATCTCATGCCCGTTTATGCTTAATCGACAAGGCGTAAATGTCCAAATATTGAGTGATTTCGGTAATGATTTCAGCAACAAAGATTCCATGTATACCCAAAGTAACACCAAAACCTAACCAACTAACAGCATCCAATACTTTTCCAGCATTGTATCCATATATATCAATCAAGATTTTACTCAAGATCAATTGTCCAATGGGCACAAACATTGGAATTTGTACACATGGAAACTCTTGTAAAGTCAAATGAGCCAAAATGATTCGCCCTACTGAAAATGCAATGGTGCATCCAATAGATAAAATCAATGGCAATCCAAATTCCGAAATGACTGGTGGATAAAACCAACAATATAAAATTACAACTCCGTAATAAATGAAAAATGGATACAATCCTTTATAAGCTTCATCAATTTCAGACTTTGATTTTTTGGAATCTTCACCATCTTTAGCTTCATAATGTTTTGCCACATTTTGCATAGCAGAAATAATGTTGAAATATAACGACCCCAATCCAAGTACAACGTAAATTATTGAACTGTTTATCTGATAATTGCCATATCCTAAAGATGTCAAATTCAAAGTAAACAATTCAACATCCCAAATATCAGGTCCCAAAATACCAGTGATTACGTATACACCACAAATCATTAATATTCCTTCCACAGGACCGGAAAACTTCGATAAAAACAATTTATGAGTGTGATACTCTTCCCAAGTCGATGTATAAAAATTACACACCGATGCAAATTGCGACAACATTAATAACCCACCATACCCCATCTTCATTACACTGGCAAATACAATTGATGCCAATGTGGTGTTTATGGCATCAATTGAATGATCAAACAATTCACCAAGGGGCCCACTCTGCCCAGTTCTTCTCGCATGACACCCATCACAACCATCAAATGTTTGGTACATAAACAATCCAAATGCATAAAAAAAGTAGCACCAGTTGGGTTGTGTTGAATTTAGGTAAGGGTCATAGTAGAATACAACCATTAAATTGGCCAAAACAAAGAATAATCCAAGCAAAGTGATTAAATTAGGTGCCATTGATAAGGGGAATATTTGAACAAAGTAGTTCCACCATTTTTTCAAGATATATTTCGAAATCAATGAGTGGTCTTCCGATTGATATTTGTACAACTTTAGGTTGTGCAATTTATTAGTTGGAATAAATAATCCCATCTTTTTTTTTTCGCTTTTTGAGGCTCCAATTGAGTAGCTAGGATGTATTTCGTTATGTCAAAAGAAAGGGGGTGTTCTCTCTCTCTCTCTCTCTCTGTGTGTGTGAGTGTGTATGTAGATTGGCCGCAATTGGTTATAGTGGTGAAGTCGAAGATGTAGTTAATGTAATGTCTTTTAGATGGTTCAATTTCATAGATGTGGGAAAACGTGCTCTTGGCACAATTGTTTTGATTTTGCAAATTTAATTTCTTCAATTGCGCATGGTAGCGATGGAATGACAGTTTTGTTGGGGGGAGTTGCTTTATACGAGCTACCAAGTTCCATGTTAACCATGTGATAGTTTAAGTACTCGTCTAGATCATTGAAACGTTGCGGGACTCAAGTCATTTACACTAATGAGTAACGGTACTCCTCTTGTCTAGGGTTCACGGTTTCGCCCAGGTTCCCTAAACTTAAGTAATGCTTTTTGAAATTGTCGTGGTGTTATTACCCTCTCTTTTTAGCAGTAAAATTACACGAAGAAGTGGTACCAAGTACTAACAGTTTTGTAATGCATTCTACTAACACACATTACTTTCAAACGATAATTCATTTATTTTAAATTTTCTAAATACAAGGGTGTGATAATCAAGACCTCAGCAAAGTAAATACATACTCAAAACATACTAGATCAAAAATATATTCACAATCTCTCATACACTCACCATATCAGTTTGTCTCAAACTTTATACACATCTCTCCCCTAATCAACTTCTTCCATAGCAGATTCACCAGTTGGCTCTTCAGTAGTAGCAGTTGTAGTTGGTTCTGATTGGATTTCAGTTTCTTCAGTATCATCATCAATATTCAATCCCAATGCAATCAATCTATTAATTCTGTGAGCGAAATTAGATGGTTCATCCAAAGAGAAACCTGAAGTCAACAAAGCGGTGTCAAACAACAAAGTGGTCAAGTCCTTGACAGTCTTGTCTTCAGGTCCATCTTCTTCAACCTTCTTCTTCAACTCCTTAATGATTGGAGACTTTGGTGAAATTTCAAAAGTCTTCTTCGAAGACATGTACGAAGACATGGTAGTATCTCTTAAAGCTTGTGCCTTCATAATTCTCTCCATATTGGCTGACCAACCAAATTGACCAGTTCTGATAGCGGCTGGAGCATCAACCAACTTGTATGAAACGATAACTTTTTCAACTTGTTCACCCAAGATATCCTTCAAAGCCTTGGTCAATGGTTCAAATTCCTTAATTTCCTTTTCTCTTTGAGCCTTTTCATCATCGCTTTCTTCCAATTCGAAATCCTTGGTGATATCAACCAACTTCTTATCTTCAAACTCCTTCAATTGAGTCATGGCATACTCATCAATTGGATCAACCATAAACAAGACTTCAAAATTCTTGGCCTTCAAAGCATCCAAAAATGGTGACTTTTCAAGAGCCTTGATAGATTCACCAGTAATGTAGTAGATGTTCTTTTGGTGTTCTGGCATTCTGGTGACATAGTCGCTCAATGAAGTCATTTCTTCAGTGGACTTGGTGGAGTAGTATCTCAACAATTTGGCCAATGCTTGTCTGTTTTGAGTATCTTCATGAATACCCAATTTGATATTCTTGGAAAATGCAGTGTAAAACTTGTCAAATTGTTCTTGATCTTCAGAAATTTCTTGGAAAGTTTCAATCATCTTCTTGACAATATTCTTTCTAATAACCTTCAAAATCTTATTTTGTTGCAACATTTCTCTTGACAAGTTCAATGGCAAATCTTCAGAGTCAACAACACCCTTGATAAAACTCAACCATTCTGGAATCAACTCTTCGGCATCATCAGTAATGAAAACACGACGAACATACAATTTGATGTTATTCTTCTTCTTCTTGGATTCAAAAGCATCAAATGGAGCTCTCTTTGGAACAAACAAAATGGCTCTAAATTCCAATTGACCTTCAACTGAAAAGTGCTTAACAGCCAATGGGTCTTCCCAATCGTTTGAAATTGATTTGTAGAATGCATTATATTCTTCTTGAGTGATATCAGAGGGGTTTCTTGTCCACAAAGGTTTAGTCTTGTTCAATTCTTCAGTTTCAGTAACTTCCTCCTTAACCTTTTTGGTCTTTTCCTTCTTTTCTTCGCCTTCTTCTTCGTCAACTTCTTCCAATTTTGGCTTCTTGTCATCTTCAGTTTGTTTATCTTCATCTTCAGTCAAACTTTCATCAACTGGAATTTCCTTTTCAACTTCCTTGGTAACAACCAATTGAATTGGGTAAGCAACAAACTCAGAGTGCTTCTTAACAACTTCCTTAATTCTCTTTTCTTCCAAATACTCCAATTGATCTTCCTTCAAAAACAAACGCAACATGGTACCACGTCCCAAACGTTCATTCTTTTCATCCAAAGTGACAGTGAATTTACCACCGGCATTTGATTCCCATACATATTGTTCATCATCGTTATGTTTTGAAATAACTTGAACATGGTCAGCAACCAAAAACAAAGAGTAGAAACCAACACCAAATTGACCAATCATGGATACATCAGCACCAGCACTTAAAGCTTCCATAAATGATTTGGTACCAGACTTGGCAATAGTACCCAAATTGTTAACCAAATCAGCCTTGGTCATACCAATACCTGAATCTCTAATCTCCAAAACCTTTTGAGTAGGGTGAGGAATAATTCTAATAAACAATTCAGGTTCAGTTTCCAATTGAGATGGGTCACTTAAAGCTTGGTATCTAATCTTGTCCAAAGCATCAGAAGCATTGGAAATCAATTCTCTTAAAAAGATTTCTTTATTTGAGTAAACAGTATTGATGATCAAAGACATCAACTGAGAAATCTCAGCAGTAAACTCATGAGTTTCAACTTTACCGTCAGACATGTTTGATGTAGTGGTGTAGTAGTATTGATGTGTGGTGGGTCTAAGAATTGGAAAAATGTCGAATGAGTTGGGAATTTTCAATTGATTTTTATACCTTCCCTTTCTCTTCACAGTCTGTGTGTTGCAAATAATTAATTGTGTAAGCAACTGTTGGAATATTCTACACTATTCTATTTGTAACAAGATACACTACCCTCTACCCATTCTCAAAATTTTTTTTTTTCATTTTTACCTTTCATATCATTTGGTAGCATTATATCACGTGAGCAATGGTCTCTTCTTTTTTTGGCACCATTTTGAATATTGCGTAGTTGTTTATAAAGTAACTACATCATTACAACAACAGTCACCAAAGCAGGCAAATTGCTAGCTTTTAATTAAGAAGCCATTGGTTGTCATTTTCTTTATGCTCTTTTTTTTTTTTTTTTTCGTTTAAGTTGTGCTTTAGAACTGTTCATTCAGTATATGAATGTAAAGATTAACAAGAAAGGCAGCGTTGAGCCTGTACTGTAAGCTCTATCAACCTTTAAAGCCCCCAGACAATAATATTTATACTAAAGATTATGAGAATTGAGAGCCTGATTCTTCAGTAAAGCTTCTTCGTCTTTTCACACCCTCTCAATGCTTCTAGTGTCAAAGATAACCGTAGGTGTACACGAAAGAGTGTTCATTTGTAATTTGCTTTGGCATGTGAGGTGGAGCGGAGGAGACTCTAATGATGTTTTTCCTTACAGAAGCCATGTACAACTGGGGATGATATATCAACGCCACCCAAATCAATTGTGTCTTTTGTTTTCACCACTTCAATTATTTTTTTTTTTTATTTTTTTTTCCAGTTTTGTGTATTAAACCCCCTTTTAGTTTCTCTACCTCTCACCACTAATTTCTATATTCTTGTTTGACGGATTGTCAGCCAGAAGTAGTGCTTGAAAATTGGAGAAAACCATAAAGGGACTATCTTTCTCATTGGATAACCACATTGTAAATGAAGCTTTCGTACTTGCCAATTGAGACAATCGCAAGGGTACTTCCCTTGGAGAAATACCTAATAGATCTACCCAATATTAGACTTTTCCGCTGGCTCAAATTACTCCCACATTGATAATGTCACAAATGATTGGCTGAGGGTAACCTAGAGGCAGTTGTGTTGTTGTATTTGCAGAAAATCAAAAGAAACTAAATATCATCACTATCCCTGATTTCACAACTTATGTTGATATAGGCGAGTTTAGCTGTATATACTTCTATAACAATGCTTTGAGTACAAAATCAAATGGTAAAATTTATGTTGATTCTCCTTATGAGCAACAAAGTTACACTAAAGTAAATGAAGAAAAATTGGTATTCAATATCGAAATAGTCAAGGATCTGGTCTTCAAATATTTGATAATTCTCTGTAGCATATTAATATGGATGCATGGGAGTGATGTACACTTGTACACATTTATGTTCTTTTGGGCATTAGAGCTTAGAGATGTGAGATTAAAAGTTGTCAAAACGCAACACCCGCTTAATGTAGTGGATACAAACACCGCAAAGGCTCTTTTAAACATTTGGAAAACCTACTTGGATCATTATATGATCCTCAAATTTCGTTAAACATACTTTAAGTACATTAGAGTTTTTGAATTGCCTGCCCATGACTGTTGACCAGTATCTGGAAACTAAGGTGCTTTTGATCGATTCTGGCTCAAACAACTTTCTCAAACCGGTTTTTTTGCTGATTTCTTTGTCATTCACTACCGAAGCACCTACACCTCAGTCGCAATTTGGTTCACACCTGGAATCATCCACAGATGGTGGTGAGCTTTTGCAATTTCAAAAGGAACGGAGCACTGATGTTTTTGCAACAAGACAGGTTGAAAAGTAGACCCTTGGTTACTTTTCATCACGATCAATAATCTTTTATTTGGTTAGCTTACTTCGATCCATGCATAATGCAAATGTCTTGAATTTGAATTTTGGCATATTGGAAATGATTCAACATCCCTAGAAGAATTATTCATTAATACAAAATCAAAGGACTTGCACATACAGACTAGAGTCGACAAGCAATACTATGAAGCCATAAAATACAACTACGTTAGGACATTTTGGAATACAAAAGTGTTTGATGATTGTGCCGTATTAACCAACAAGAATTGATATGAGTGGAATGTAGCACCAAAGGCGTTGAGTAGTTATCATTTACATCAGCATCTCATTAGGTTGCTTGATACACTAAACCTCTTGGTCATTGCTTCAAAAAAAGCTTGTTATAAATTGCCTATCTCATATAACAACTTCTTCAATTTCTATCCCACATTCAATACATCGCCTCTTTATCATATTATCCAGTAATTTCACAGGAGCAGCCCAATCATGAACATGCCTCTCATTCAACGATTTACCATGGCGTAATTTCCTCGTAAACTCTTCTGCTCGAGTCTTTTTCCTCATTTCACGTAATGCATCCTGATATTTCTTTTCTTTCCGCTTCAATTTATTTTGTTCACGTCTTTCCCATTCCAAATCTAGCCCTTCCGATGACCCCCATTTTTTAAATGCAAATTCTTCAACTTGGAATCGTAAAAATAATTGCATGCGACTGTAGCCATGTGGATTGGGTTTTTCAATCCTTGGAAGTAAGGATAGATCTTGCAACTCCGGTTCTGTTAAAAGATAATCTTCTTTGCATTCTGTCTTCACCAAAAGTGAGTATTTTTCCGGCATCTTTTTGATGCACTGTCGACAAGCACGAACTTTGCGGAAATTGGTGTACAAATTCAAATCAATATCAAGTGATCCACACTCATAGCATTTCGGTGCCGCGTCGATATCAATCGGTGGCGCGGCTTTCTTTAATTGTTCCAATTCCTTTTGTTTATCTTGCCATTCTTGTAATGTCTCTTCATCATGACGTGGTCGATCTTCATCGTGTATAAACCCACCTTTGGTATCTTGCATTGTAGCAAAATCATACTCAATATAGTCCTTCTTTTTAATTGGTGGTGGCTGGAATTTACCCCTGCGAGAATCAAATACCGAATCAGGATTGTTTTTGTTCAATCGGATCTTTTCCAAATCAGTAGTTGGTCCATAGGTAACTTCACCCGCTTGCTGAGGAGCTTGTTTACTTTCTTTCTGATCTCGTAATCTATTTTGTATCTCTATTGCTCTAAGTCTATTTTGCTCAACTTTTTGAATTTGGTCTTGTGTTTTTGATCTCTTGACTGATCCATCACTTTCAAAATCAATAAACTTGGACTTGAGTGTCTTGGTTGGTGGATCTAGTATTTGATTTAGTGTCCTTTTTGGTGATTCTCTATGGGTAGTGGATGACGATGATGACGCGGTCTTATCGTTGCTTGTCGCATTACCTAATCTCTTCTTTTGAAGCCTTTCCAACACTCTTGCCCTATTCTCTTCCTAAAAGATAGCAAGTTAGTAACTGCAGCCAAAAGTATCACGCATAGGTGTTATGCATACTATTTTGCGTTTCTGCTCTGCCGATGCACTCATGACTCAACTGATGATAACTTGCGGAGTAAAGCTGATTTAAAGTTGCAAAGGCAACTTTTTTTCTTTCTTCAAAGAGGGTGTTTACATGCAGGATCTCGCTTTCTATTCATTCTATTCACAACTTTACATCATCTTCCAACCTCACATCCATCTTACCTTGGTCTTGAAGGTAATGTTTCACTTCATTAACAGTGTACTCTCCACGATGAAATAATCCTGCACCTAAAGCAGCATCGATACCACATTCCATTTCAAAGACTTCCTTGAAATGTTGTGGGTTCCCAGCACCTGAACTAGCAATAACAGGTATCGAAACTTGTGACTTTATTTGATTCAACAACTCCAAATTGAACCCCTTGTTTGAACCATCATGGTCAATGGAGTTTAACAAGATTTCACCTGCGCCCAAGTCCTCGCATGCAAGACATAATTCCAATGCACCCAATTCGTGGGTTTTTCTTCCACCTTGTGAAGTGACCTGATAATAACAGTATTGCTCACCATTTGGCCCGTACCGTGCTGGATCAGTGATGTGAATGGTTTGCATTGTAGTATCTTTTGGTGAAGCAACGTAACGTCTCTTTGGATCAACTGATATAACCACTGCTTGATTTCCAAACGTCTTTGATATAGTTTCTATTGAGGTTTTGCCACTTTTTTGTTTGTTATTGGCATAGTATTGTTCAGCAATAGCCACCGCATCTGACCCAATGCTAACTTTATCAGCACCAGAACGGAAATACAAATCAGCAACTTGAACAGCTGGGATTATTTCGCCGGTTTCAGGATCTTGCATATCTTTGATACCACCACCAACAGTCAATGGAACGAAAATAGTTTCAGCCGCGCGTTTCAAAACTTCCAACATTGGTAAATCTTTTAAAGGGGAGTTTCTGAATGAGGTAATATTCAAAAAGGTTACTTCATCAGCTCCTTGGTTATAGTACCTAGTAGCTAATTCAACTGGTTTACCCAAGTTTCTAACAGCAGGAGCACCGGCTGACTCCGAATCACCATTTTTCGTTTCACGCACATTGTACTGATCACCTTTGGTCACCACCAAATCTCCATCGTCATTGGTTCTAACATCCAAGCAAGCAATGATTCTTCTAGTGAGTCCACTAACTGTCTTTTCAACATCATCTGGTTGTTGATGGACATCGGATTTGTTAACCATTGGGTATTTTTCACCATCAAGAAATGCCTTTATGATTTTTAGCCCAGCAATTCCTGATTTTTCAGGGTGGAATTGAGTGGCAAATAAATTTCCCTTATTAATAGCAGCCAAAAATCTCTCGGATCCATACCTTGCAATGGCAAAATTCCAACCTTCTTGTCGCAACTTGTCCAACTTCTCATTTGGTTCTTGATCGATAATGGCAGCATACGAGTGGACAAAATAGTATTTGTTGGCCACATTCAAATTAAACAATGACTTGTCGGAATGAATGTCAGCATCAGCGGTCGGAACATCTACAAGACCATTCCATCCAATGTGAGGAACAGCTTTCTTGACTCCACGTTTAGCATAAGCTGGATCATTGACATTAAACTTTTTCAATTCAAGATTTAAAATTCCCAATCCTTGCTCATGAGGACTCTCTTCTGAACCCTTGGCAAATGCTTGTAATCCAACACAGATACCCATTAGTGCTCTATCATCCTTGATGTATTTCTCTATAAGTTTATCAAGGTTCCTCTCGTATATTTGACGAACAAAATGACCATAATTACCAACTCCAGGGAATATCAATTTGGTGATTTCATGATCCAAGGCTTTAAAATCGGATTCATTGTGGATAAACTTGATGATGTAGTTGGGATCGATACGTTTGATGGCGTTAGAGAGGGATTGTAGGTTCCCACTCTCTACGTCTATAATATGAACTATCTTTGACATGGGGTTTTTGAGGAGTTGATTGAATGATACTTGATGATGATGATGAGTAAAATATGTAGTCTAGAATTGAAAATTTTGGTGAGTCAATTTTTTTTTTTCCGGTAAACCTTGCATGCACGCCTGCTTAATTACCAATGAAGCTTTCCAAGTCCACCCTACACAAAGATCACACCAATTCCGCACGCCATAGTTTTAATGTCCAGCACTATATATTTATTTCTAATGTAACTTTTTCTATATTTACACTTCCCCTTCCTTTTCTTTTAATAATCGATCAGGCCCTTTTAATAGCCTCAATATGTACACAAAAATGCACACTGGATTCATTTTGCGACTTGACAGTCTCATCATCTTCGAAATAGTTGCAATATTCACCCAATTTACCAATCATCTCAAACAATTTCATTCCGCCAAACTTGGCTAAGAAATAATTGACTTCCGACAGTGATGATAATAAGCTTATACCAAACTTGACATTACCTTTACCGAAAATAGAACTCAATTCAATCAATATAGTTTCAACAAAATTAGGAATCACTTCGAAATGTTGCGACACTGAAAAGTCGATATAATTCCAAGCTCTTGGGAAATTACCCTTGGTGTGCTCGCGAAGAAAATCACCAGTCGATTTGGATCCAAAATGTATCGAGTTTGTGATTAATGAACCACCAGGTTTGAGAATTCGGTGAAATTCACGCAAAATGGTTTTGTAGTTTTCTCGTTTAACTTGATATGGTAAATCGGTAGTTTGAATAAGATTGAATGAATTGGATGGAATGGTAGCTAGACTTTTATTGTAGTATTCAAAGTTTCTTGGTTTGTAACTAGCTGCGCCGCTAGGATCAGGACTTGCATCGCGATTGGCATTGTCATTGCTTGGCATATTGCCATCATTTTTCTTGCTCAATGATACAAGGCTATCCATACTCATTGCATTATATTCTTGATATGTAGTCAAATTCAACTTCAGCGTAGCAGCTTGATACAATTCTCTATCCGATTTGGTGAAATTGGTTTTGATTGTTGCCTCTTCAAGCTTCTGATAAACGTGGTAATCTTGAAGTACACCCATATCCTCAGCATATATACTAGTTTCAACAAATCTGACAAACGGGACCGTCAATGCAAGGTACCATCCATACTGTGCTGAATTTGATGCATTGTATAGTAAAACCTTGAGACTTTCCTCATTGTTGAGCGTCACATTAGTCTTGTAAAGATTGAACAACTCCTTCAAGGGACGTCTTGTGATCAAATGATTTGCAAAATACTTTGAAATCATGTCAAATCTGTATTTTTCAAGAAGAATGTACTCGTAAGATACTTTGGTCACGCACTCAACCAATAGCTTAGCTTTTGTTGCCTTGTTGTTTTCATTTGATACATCACTGGAAACATCATGCTTCAAAGCATAAAGTGAATTTGCAATTGTATCAAAAACTCGTTTATTCTGAAGATGTATTTTGAATTCCTCACTCAAGACGTCGATATTGTCAACCTCTGGCAATAGCACCAAGTAACGAACATAGTTGACGAAACTGGTATGGATCAACTCTTCATGATTGGCCAACTGGTGATTTTTTGACGCAATTTTGATAAATCTTCGCAAATCGCTTCTAATTTGATGATATAAAAAGTAAGCCAAAATGCACTCGGTACTGTGCAAATCGCGATAATTCTCTTGATCAAAATATCCACGTTCATCAACCACAGCTTTGGCTCGTTTATGCCTCACGATAAACTTCAACAATGACTGGTTCCTGATTTTAGCAAAATGTATAGCATCACATGAGTGATACTCGCTCATCAATGAAAGAAAATTGTTGTAACGAAACACTTGATATTGAGGGTTGAGCAAATTTTGTTTAATTCCATCATATGAATTGAGCACAGATAGGTCTATTACCGTGTGGAAAGAAGGGATTGTTGATTTTGGAGATTGACTTGTTACATTTGGAAAGTAAGAATCTGTAGCCTGGGTTGACCCAGGTGACTGACGGGGTGAGTTTGTACCTGGCAGAGAGGGGAGTGACTTTGATGGACTCTTTTTCTTAGTATTACCACTGAGAAAATGTAATTTCTTAAACTTGCTCGAAGATTCTTTGGTCCCCATTGGAGGCTGTGATTGTGTTGTGCTATTTGATGCCAATGATGAGTTTCTATGAAACGCAGCATTCAGGGGATATCTTTGCTGTGAATGGCTCGACGGTGCTGACGTTGCTGTGAAAGCAGAGTTTACACGCGGACGTGGGTTTTGCATCGACTGGGGACTAGACGCTTGAAATGTTGACGATGGAACCACTGGAGTCAACGGAGATATTGCTGGCGTTGATGCCAATTTGGGACTCATTGAGTGTAAGGGCTGCTGGTCGTGAAAATTGAGTGGTTTGAATGCGTCTGGCCGCATAGTTTTTCCATAATTGTTTGCAATTAGCGCGGATATGTCGTCTTCTCTTTCTGCTTGCTCTGGCAAGCCACGCCTAGGTGGGATCGAAGACATTGATTGCGAATGACCCAAATTTGTCAGCGAACTTGTTAAACTGTCCGTGTCTGGAGCTTGTTCCCGCACCAGTTGCAAGTTTATTTTAGGTTCTTCGCCCTCGCTCAAAACTTCATCCAAATTGAATCGTCTCTGTTCTGGTTCCTCTGATCTTGCTTTGGCTAGATTAGTAAACAGCTTAGACTTCAGTACTTGGTCCAGATATAGTGATTCCCAATCTTCCGCGTCTGAAACAACTTCTGGATCCAGAGCCATTACTGGTGGATTTGTTGTTGTTGTGGTTGTGTACGCCGACGTTATCGATTTTGCATCGTCCTCGTATTCTGCATCATCTCTCACATCTGTAGATGTTTTTGAGCTCGTCGATGTCCTATGGAGTATTCCCCATCCTGGTTTCTTTTTCCGTTTCGACATTATGCTACTAACGTCACTGTCATGTCTTTGTTCGTCTTGCCTCTTCAATTCTTTCTCCACTTCCTTCTTCTTCTCCTTGGCCTTTTTCTTTTCCTTGTGTGACTTCAATTTTTGCTGTGTCTGGTACGACACCAGGGGAACCACAAAGAAACTCATCTTTTCAAGGGGTAAAAATATGTGCTGCTGCTAACTCTTCTAGCTCCTTTGATTTGTAAACGATCGAGTGGTGAATTTGAATGCAACTTGATCAAAAATTGGAATGGAATATATTGCTCTATTGTATTTGTATCATCTAAAGAGTTGTGCTAAGTAGTAATACTCAGGGTCGGCAACTATATTGGCGTAGCACCAAAATAAAAGAATAAAGGTGTTGTTGGACTTGGTAATTCGAAAGGAGTAAAAATTGGATAAGGACCAAAAATCAAGAGAACAAAAAAATCCCTATTCTGTTGTTGGCAAAAAAAAATAAAAATTAAATTAAATTAAATTAAATTGAATTAAAATCTACATACACAAAAGAATAACAAGAGCGCTACTATGAGATGTGTTCTCTACTATGTTAAAAAAATATATATTTACCCTCTGTATCGGTTCTACCCCTCCCCCTCTAGGCCACTCATATCTCACATCGACTTGCATCATCACACACATATATATACTACCTTAGCGTTAAGCTGTATATAGTTGATTTTCTTTTGTTTCTGTGGTTAGCGGGTACTTTCAGGTGCAGCCCGCCACAGAGGGGAGGGAAAAGCAAATTACTGGGAGGAGAGGAAGGCATCAATGATGATCAGTACTTCAAGTTAGGGTCCTGCTCCGTGCTCACTTCGTTTGTTCTTTTGCTTTTATTCTCAATGGATCTATCGGGTATGCAATAATAATTTAGTCAATGGAACTAAAGTATCAGCACATGATTGGCACGTGAAAAAGGGATCCTACTGTGTTCCACTTTTCCTTTTGTCTTTGTTTTGGCGCCGATCGATTCCGGGGCATCAAATTCAATCAAATTATTTTCTTTTTCTCTTGTCTCCTCCTCTTCTCGTAAAAAAAGTATAAAATGGAGAAAAAGTTCGTATCTCATTACTTTTTCGGTCACGCATATGTACAGCAAAAGGGAAAAAGTCATCATTCAAGTTTCACGTACGTGGTGAACATTGCCTGTAATTAGGTCACCAACTACAATATGAATGGATGCTATCCCCGGCTATATTACTGTTACTTAGGCGGTCGGTGTTTTAATGAAGGCGAAGTGGGAGGGGCGAAAACCGACCCAACTTTTTGGTCACGTGAACAGACTGTAAGTCACTTGACGTGCTGAGTAGTGTATTGAACCTTTCTTTACTAAGCTTGAATCACGTTTATGGCTTTTACCGTTGCGCGGGTCAGCAGTTTTGGATCCTAGAACGTAGTGAGAACCTCATGAGATGTTCAATATGAACAGAATGCAGCTACGGCTACGCGCACTGGATGTCATTTCAACAAATAAAGGGATCCTTGTTATTTGCCAAAGTTGGCTTTATACGATCCTAGGAGGACTTGATCTGGAATTTATAGGGAGCGATGTTATGTGGCCGAGGAAGGAGATAAGGTTTTTAAGCATGTGATAAAAAATAGTTTCCATCGAATTCTACAAAGCACAAGACCAATCTCCAACTTAGGCAAATTATTAAATTGCATTTGACAGGAATTTAGAGATCCACCGAAACTACCCGAACTAAAAACTTTATATCTGCTTATTGAGTTTCTTCATAGTATGTTATTTGGGTTTTCCATTTTCCATTTTCCATTTTGCGGAGTAGCGCGTTTCACAAAGGGTGTCCGACTTGCATGGTCTGCGCATCGGTTTAAAAAAAAAAGCTCGTTTTTCCTAATTAGGTAAAGTTCTTTTATCTCCAGTGGTAAGATTTTTCGAAAGTACACATTAGTTTATGTGTAAACGCATGAAATCTATTTCCTAATATGTCAATTCTATGGGGTTGCAGTTTGGAATGTTCCATTGTTAAAGAACCAAGTGTGGTCCACAAAACAACATGAATTCCTCAAATGTTTGTTAATCCTCGCAATCACTCTCGCATAATGGCTTCGATTTATGAGCTGAGTTCTCCACCATATGAAAAGCGGATTTATTTCTGCTTTCACTTCCGCAATGGTATAAGTATAAGTATAAAGGTGCAGCCTTCTCAAAGTCGGTTCACAGAATATCCAAGGCATCTCCCGTCACTTCCCTCCCTAAACCATGCATTTTTGGTTCCTATCCATATTCCTCATTCAAGGAGTTTTCGCAGCCGTCATTGCCCCAGTTAAACCATCACAAGATAACTTTTATACCCCACCTGATGGTTATGAGAATCTGAAAGTGGGCACAATACTTAAATTTAGAAATACCCCATTTCCATTATCTGGAATAATTAATACTGTCAATGTTCAGAACTCTTGGCAGCTACTTGTGAGATCTGAGGATACATTTGGTAACCCCAATGCCATAGTCACAACCGTTATTCAACCATTCAACGCAACTTCTGACAAGGTGGTGTCTTACCAAACATGGGAAGATGCAGCAAACTTGGATTGTTCACCGTCATATGGAATTCAATATGGTGCAGATTTAACCACATTGATTTCCCTGTTTGAGATGTATTTTATGTCAGCATTGTTGGATCAAGGTTACTATGTTGTCACTCCCGATTACGAAGGTCCAAAGAGCACATTTACCGTTGGATTACAATCAGGCAAAGCTACATTGAATTCAATAAGAGCTGCACTTGGTTCAGGGAACTTGACTGGTATCGATTCCAACGCTGAAGTTATGATGTGGGGTTATTCAGGTGGCACTATTGCATCAGGTTGGGCAGCAGCAATTCAAAGTGAATATGCCCCAGAATTGACTGACAATTTGATTGGTGCTGCACTTGGGGGGTTTGTCACAAATATAACGGCTACTGCAGAAGCAACCGATGGTGGGCTATTTGCTGGTTTGATTGCAAATGCGCTAGGTGGATTAGGAAATGAATATTCAAATTTAACCACATTCATGCAAGAGAGTGTAAGTAGTGAGCAACAACCAGCATTTGAAAGAAGGGATGACCACTGTTTAGTCGACAGTATCCTTGGCAATATTGGTAGTCAATTCTTTTCTGGGGAGGACAGATGGTTTCCCGATGGTTGGAAAATATTTGATGAAGAGCCAGTTGATTCAATAGTCAAAAATAATGGTTTAGTTTATCAACCGAAAAAATATCTTCCCCAAATACCTATATTCGTTTATCAAGGAACTCAGGATAATATTGTTCCCATCAAAAGTGCCAAGACGACTTTCAAACAATGGTGTGAATGGGGACTAGAATCCGGGGAGTTTGCTGAGGATGAGGCTACTGGTCACATAACTGAAGTCTTTGTCGGGGCGCCGGCTGCTTTGACTTGGATCATCAATAGGTTTAATGGAGTTGAGCCTGTTCAAGGTTGTAATCATACATCAAGAGCATCCAATTTTGATTACCCGGGAATAAGTCAATCCTATGTCGAATATTTCACGGCTGCGTTAAACGTTGTTCTTGGTATAAATATGGGGCCATTGACAAAGAGAGAGGTTAACAGTATACAAGATTTGAACAACTTAGAGTATGTAAAAGTGTAATTGCAAAGTATAGTGAAAAAAACAATAGTTGCATACGTGAGATGAGCATTCGATGAGTAACTTTATCAATACAATTGAATACACCAAGCGACTCAGCCCCCATAGTGCTTATAAGCAATTGAGCCATCCCTCGTGCAGAAACGATAATCATGCTTTTCTGCATAGCACTTTATCGCACCTATGACCATTCACCAAGCTATTGGGTAGCGGACCATTGCGCAATTAATGGCCATGATAAGAAACACATCTGTCTGCAAAACAGGTTTCTTCTAAATCAAACTAATAATACATTCTGTACATAATGATACAAATTTCTAAACGCAATGTTTTACATCATCTAAAAAGCAAAACGTTCCAACTTGAGCAATCCGCCCAAAGTAACCTTATCTCTCTTAACATCTGGACCCAAATCAAAGCCCAAAATTGCGTGCAATGCAGCTTCAAAGTAATTCTTGATTGATTGTGGAGTTCCTGGATATTCCAAGTTTGAAGCTCTCACATTATGTTGACATCCATCAACTGGAGGCTGTCCATTGAAACGATTGATAATCCAAGTCAAAGCAGCTGGTGCACCCACAATTGATTCAGTAATGTGTCCATTGGTCAAATCTTCATTATATTCACCAGATTTGAGTCCCCAATCACACCATTGTTGGAATGTCTTTCTTGAGTTGACAATGGGGACAATTGCATCCAAGGTACCGTGGTAGATGAATAATGGAATTTGTGGGGTCAAGTCCTTTGGTTGGTAAACCAATCCATTATCTTGCAAGATGGTTTTGATAGGTTCTTGGTTGACAAGATCCCATCCATCAGGGAAATATCTAATAATTCTGGAAAAGAATGATTTACCGAAATAAGCAATACCACCATCAAGCAAACAGTGAGTGTTTCCCAAACGATAAGTGATTGAAAGCAATGGTGACACTTTTTTCAAAAGATAGTTTTTGAAATCAGGGTATTCATTTCCAATACCAGCCAATGCATTGGAGATGATTCCTGCAAATGGACCACTATCAACAGCTTCAGCAGTGGCAGTAATGTTTGTAACGAATCCACCAAGTGCAGCACCAAGCAAGTTTTTACTCAACTCTGGAGCATATTCTTTTTGTATAGCAGCAGCCCATCCTGAAGCAAGACTTCCTCCTGAATAACCCCACAATAATGTCTCAGCGTCTGATGAAACACCAGTCAAGTTTCCTGATTTCAAAGTAGCTCTAAGCGAATTCAAAGTAGCTCTTCCTGATTGCAACCCTACAGTGAATGTACTCTTTGGACCCTCGTAATCAGGAGTGACAACATAGTAACCTTGATCTAATAAAGCAGAGATGTAGTACATTTCACCTTGAGTGGTCAAAGTCGAAATGTCCGATCCATATTGAATAGCATATGATGGAGCACAATCCAATTTACCAGAATCTTCAAATGTTTGATAAGAAACAAGCTTATCCTTTTTAGCATTGAAAGGTTGAATAATGGTAGTGACTATGGCGTTTGGGTTACCAAATGTATCTTCAGATCTAACCAATAATTGCCATGCATTTTGAACTTTAACTGGAGTGAAAACATTAGTCAATGGATTGGGGACGTTTCTTGTTTTCAAAATAGAACCAAGAGGTTGAGCTTCATAACCTTGTGGTGGAGTGTAGAAATCGTCTTGAGATGGCTTTTTGGGAGCCAAGACAAAAGCTGAAATGGTATTGATGAGCAAGAAAGCAATAGCAAAGTAACGCATAGTGGTGAGTAGTGCTGCTGTTGATGACGTTGTTGTTGAGAAATGACAAATTGACTGAGTAACTTGGGAATCCTTATGGATATTTATATTCTTCCATGAGGTGGTTGTCCATCATCGTGTTTGCCTTACCGAGGAAGAGACCCCACACTTTCCACCACTGTTATTCAACTTGTAAACAAACCACGGTGCGCTTCAAGCTTATTGAAGGTGCAACTGACTCAAAACCACGCCATGGATGGTTTGTTTACACCATTTCGGAAAACATATATTTGTACCAACTTGATAATCTAACCAATGAAAAAGCCAGACCCAAACGTTTCCAATCCTCAATTCACCTGCGATTGCACTTGCGATTGCATTTGCAATTGCACATCATTGTCATTCGATCTCAACCCACAATTGCAAATAGAACAATGGAGGAAAAGCACGACACACTTGCAAATCAACTTGCAAAAACACGTTAAGAGCTTCAACAAAAACCGCCTATTGTCGACTCGAATTACTCATTGGCCATTGTTCTTTTCCAGGAGAACACAAATGAGGTGAAATGATTCGTAAAACCAAAATGAAAAACGTTTTTGCTTTGTCAATTGTGCTTATATGGAAATGTGAATTCTTCGAACGCGCTTTTATTCGAAGTTGTAATTGCACGTTGTTTTCCAACGCACAAAATCAACATCTTTTCTTGACTAATTTTTTAAGCAAAGGAACGCAATTTTGGAAACAATGGGACAGTCTTGATGTTTGTGATGGTGGGGCAGAGTCAGCAGAAAATACATATCCGAATGTCCCCGAGAAGGATCATCGATCAGCGATGATGATGATGATGATGATGATGATGGCCTCGTGGATATCATTTCCTTAACTTGCTTTGCGTGTTGGCATAGACCATTGCTGGATCTTTCAACTATGGTCAATGTTGGTGTTGTGTTTACAACACTCTCTGCCGTTATTGTTGTACCTGGGCCAATCCACAGTGTGGCTATTTTTAGTCGTTTGAAAGATTCAAAATCCCGAGGAAGTTTGAATCAGCGAATCAACGACACAAAAAAACACGTCAAAAGTTTGTCAACACATCTATTGATTACATAATAGTGTCGTTGTTTATGCTACTGTGGTGCTGGAAGAGCATTAATCGCCTCAAATGCTTATTGCTCCTCGGCGATTCGGCTAAACGAAAGCCTTCTCTTTGTCGGTAAGAAGTATAGCACCTCCTTTTTTTGTGACTGTAATTATATAAACAATCATTCCGATAATTTACACAACGGTTGTCAGGGGAGGTTATGAATGTCAATTGTATCACTTTGTGGTTTGTAAAGTCCGGAATCGGAATGAGTCGTGGTTATGAGTCGTTCACTACTTCCACCGCGTAGGGTACAAAATAGAAGAAAAAAAACAAAAAGAAAAAATAAAAACGCAATGAAGTTGTGGTGGGAGAATGAATACTGTTTGAGATTGTTGATGCCGAGGAGGTTAGAGGCGATGATGAAACCTACCAACCACGTGTAGCACCAAGAGACGTTGTTATTCCGATGATGGTTAGCATCTTTTTTTTGGTACAAGAGATTTTGACGAATTAGCAACAATCCATAGAGTAGACGAGCAGCCCATTCGTTGGTTTCTGGTCTGAAAGCATATATATTTATCTTTACAAGCTAAAGGAAATGCATAGATTTTTACGGGTGTGTGATTAGAGTAACATAGTTAAAATGTCCTTCAAAATTTGTTCAAAAGTGCTGCAAAAAACTAAAGAAGAAAACCTGCATTATAACTTATCAGTAGCCACCATATGCCCGGACACTCCACATACATAGGACAGCATCTCTATTTCCATACAAGAGGCGTGATTCCAAGAAACAGTGAGCTGTGAATCTACGACTTTAAGTGACGCATTATTACTCAACTAACTAAAGTCCAAGAAAATACAAGAAAGTGCTTTATTATTTTTTTCTTCTTCCTTTCCCCAATACAATCGTTTCCTTTATTGGAGGCTATGACTGTATTTTCCCAAATGATCAGATTGTATCTTTATATAATACAATTCTGATGACCCCATCATCATATTTCCATTATATAGATTGTAAGAAAGCATTGCTTTTAAATCAAAAGGTAATTAACTTGTGCAATCAACCATACTACAATGTTTATTCAAGTTCAAAAGAGAGTTGTTTACTATACTGAGAGAGATAGACGCAGATGGTTATTCTGGCTAATATTGATTCCAATACTTCTAGTGTTGTTGGCCTTTTTCTTGTGGAGAAGAAGAAGAAGAAACCAGTCAAAAGTTGTCCCCATATATAACAACAACAGCAGCTACTTCCGTCCGAATGGTACAGTTGGTGGTCCTAATGGACCAATGCCTGGACCCCTACCACCAAATGGAACATACTATATGCCTCAATATATGCCACCACCACCACCACAACAACATGGCCAAGAGCAGGGGCAAGGACAAGGAACAACTTATAACAGTAGTCATGTTCCTCCACCATATCCTCCACCACTGTCACTGTCGCAAGGATATACGTACACCCCACAACCACAATCACAGGGCAAAGCTGCTGAAGCCGGAGGTGACTACATAGCACCAAATGGACCACCACCAGCACATATTAGATAGATATTAGTGTTTATATTTCGAAATTGATTTATGTGTTACTTCACTTCTGATCAACCATGTCATTTGTTGGTATAACATTCTGCTCTCATATGTGATGTGTCGTGAGAAAACATCCTCAGACACTGTGTGTATCTACCACACACAACCATGAACAGAATAATTTTTTAAACGACGCGTAGCTTTCCTGTTTTGGACGAAGTGATTTCTTTTGTGCAACATTCCTGGTACAGACTTTGAGGCTGCACTATTTCGTCAAGCGTGCAATGGACTGAATGTCACTGGTAATAGTGCTATCTCACGCCGTTTCCAACGTTATACACTAGTTGCTTCTGTAAACTATTAGTCCTTGATTAAGTCTTCTGTACAGAAAATAAAACCTTCTCATTTTATGCAATAGAAGTCTTCCATACGTCTATTTATTTTGGTCAGGAAGTGCGTTTCACAGTACGCTGCCCATTTTTTAGTTTAGTTGTAAGTAAGCACTATCATCAACTGCGTCATGTGCGTGCTATAGTATTCTTTTGTTTTTGCCTTGGCTGGGAAATTCATCTGCTGTTGTGGGTAAAGACTTCTGTATCTAAACAGGTGTAGGTTTGAAACACGTCAACATTCTTCGTACTGAAACAATTGTATACATATACATATAAATTGATTACATAGACAATAGATCTACTAAGCGATGTAACAGATATGGAATACCTGCCTGTTATACATTTCTGATTAAAGGTGCCGAGTGACTCAACTATTCATCTTAAATTCCTCTCCTTTGTGGAAACAGTTTTGTGAATAGGGAAGGAGGTCGCTTCTCTCGACTAATACGATTCTCTTTTGTGACTTGGTGTGGTCCAGTTCAACTCGCACACGACCTGACAACCAAACACACTTCAACAGGCTGCTGTAGAAAGTGCGTAGCACGCAAAGTAATACGTCACCAATTAATTAACTATACTTTCATTGGAATAGGGAGATTTACAGTATAGTATAGTATGGTATGGTATGGTATGTATGTATGTATGTATGTATGAATTACACGACAAAACCATAAAAATTTAACAACGCACCACACAGAGAAAAACCAGTAGACAAGAAAAAAAACAAGCACTACAATTTTACAACCAACTTTACAACCGAATATCTACTTGAATACCCATCAACATCTTCAAATACTCTCTTGTACCACTGCATCAATCTAGAGAGCTAACTCACTTCATTTGTATCATTATCACACTTTAATCATAGACTCTTGAGTATTCACAAGTATGAGAAAGATTTGGAGTAGAAAGGATAAGGAGAAACGGAAAAGTATTTCCACCCCGACGAAATCAAGTATCGGTGGTAATAATTCACCATTGGTGCAACAAGGCTCACTAGCAGATTTGAATGGGAGCAATACCACACTATCACTGTCTGAGTATAACCCAGATTCCACTTACCACTATGACAATGATATATCGTCAATCTTGGAGGAATCATTGACTACTAATACATCAACCACAGATAGATATCCCACTAGTGGAGGTAGCAAAACGACATCAATTGGAGATGGCACCAGGTATACCTTTCCAAATGCGACAACTTCTATAAACTCAAATAGCAATACCAAGCTAAGAGGGCAAGTGTCGAGTTCCGACAGTAGACAAGCTGTAAAGTTTCTGGACTTGATAAGACAAAACCATGATGCTACATTGGTGAAGCACAGCTGGGTCAATGTGATTGGCAGTAATTACGATGTTAAGGAATCCAATTTGAAACTTTACCGAGCCGAATTTAAGGGATCACATTTATACTTGTACAAACCACCATCGTCATTGAATATAAAGAGGTTCAAGGTGAATGAGCCACTAATAGAAGAGCCGGCTAACGAAAAAGTCAAACGGATAGATCTGAATCAGCCAAATGATGCCACCAGTGATGTTTCAACATTGATTGCTGACGCCAAACTGGTTGACACAAACCGACTTGGTACTACACTGTTGCATAATCAATCAATCATACTGACACCTTCCGGGGCTACAAATAACTCGTTCAATCCAGCAAATACAGTAGGTGCACCGCTACGAAGTAATCCTTATTCAGAACCAGGGAAAGACTCGAAACCGTTGGATGAACCATCCATTAACACGACCATACCTCCAATTTCCTATTACAAAACCTCGGTGCCTCATCCCAACCTTTGCTACGACTTCCAAAAGCATCACTTTCAAACGCCTCTATTCACCGAGACTAATAACAATGTTGAATCGGTTATTCATTTTTTTTGTTTTGTCAATGATTCTCGTGATGATACAGCTGTGCATACAATAATCCACACATTGCCAATATTGCCCGACTTTGGTTACTTGCTCAAATACATTACATTTTACTTGGGAGAGATTTTCCACGACAAATTCGAGGGAGAAATGGAGAAAAATTTAATAATTGAAAGAGTTCTTGCACTTTTATACAGTATTGAACGGCACTTTGAAGGGTTTCTTTTAAAATCCGACACGGCACCTTATATCTTGAAAATATTGGAAAACTTGTCACTGCAAAATACACATTTGGATAAAATTGGCAAATTTAAACTGGAAATGTTACGAAAACAACAGTTGCTTATTCAATTGGTGAGTAACGACAACTTACCGGGTAATATACAACCGTTCAAGGATTTGGACTCACAAACATTTATGAGAGATATCAAGTTGACTGATTTCGCTCAAGTTATTAGCGAGATTGACTTGAAATACTTTTCCAATTGGAACTCAAATTTAGACAAGTCTTTATTGTTGTATTCTGCAATCAATGGCAAAGATTCAACGAAGGATTCTTTTTACAAAAAGAACCCGTTAATATTCAACAACAACTACCATATTCATTACCTTTCACGATTGTTGATCAATCATATATTCATTGAAAACGGCACTGCATCTAGGACATTTGCCGTTATGGAAACTAAAGCGCGCATTCTTGAGAAATGGATTGACTTGGGGTGTTTATTAGACAAATCGGGTAACATGTCGTCTTGGTTGGGCATTTCTTCAGTAATTTTGTCGCAACCGGTGTTGCGATTGACAAAAATTTGGTCACTTGTGTCACCGGACTATATCAAGTTGTTGAAACACGATTGGTCACCAGTATTATTTGAATTGGATAGAAGGTATCTTGTCAACGACTCCAAAATGATTAGACCGCCAAATATTGATAACGTCAAATCACCTAATTTGGCAAGTGAAGATCGTGAGTTTCATTCGAAAAACTCGTATCATATAATGGCACCAAGAGGATTGGGCAAAATTTATCCCAAGGAGAAGGTTATTCCTTACTTTGGCGACTTGGTCATCAACAACAATGGATGCTGTACGGACATTGATGTTTATGAGATGGAGTCGATATGGAAAAGGATCAATTACTCATTTGATCGATGGAACGACTACTTGTCAAACCTTTCCAATTTCAATGAAATCATCAAGTACAATGAAGACGTATTGCGGAGGTATGATACAATGGGATTCATATTCTCCAATGAAAGCTTGAACCAAGTGTTATACCTTGGTGCTAATAACAATAATGCCAGTGACAATGACAAGTTGATGGTATCGGAACGTAAATTGACTGCAGCTGAAAATGCCAAACGTGTTGATTTGAAAAATAAGTTGTTGAGATTGATTGAATTGAATTGTGACTCAATGAATTTGGAAAATATCATGTCATTGTCGCTTCAATTGGAGCCAGATTTACCAGAAGCATATTTACACAATTCAGCATCGATTAGCTCCCCAAATCCCCACAATTTGTTACGTTTGAAAACTGGTAATTTTTCTGGCGTGTCAATAAATTCAGTGGAGTCACTGGCAACTACAACGACCAGTGAGGGGGGCTTTTCCACCGATTTTTCACCAACAGCAAGGATACCCACATTCAACAATATGTATTTCCGGTTGAATCTACTCAAGTATGACGAGCTCGCATCAGCGGAAGATAAACATTTACCACTTGATCCTAGTGTCAACAAACACAATTTTGTTATTGACGATGAGTTGACGTTTAGGGTTGATGACTTTGTTGCTGATATGGCTGATCAAACGAGTACCGGTGGGCTCAATTCAGTGGTTGAGGATTACGTTGCTGGAGTTGATGATGATGATGACATTCCTGGATTGGGCATCGATGTTGATGATATTCTCAACTCCGACAAGTTCAATAATCTCACCATGTCACCAAAAATGAGTAGTCATAGACATAGACGATCTACTAGTGGGGGTGGATTAGACAACAGAAGCTCAATGTTGACCGAGGGAACAAATATGAGAAAATTGTACAAGTTTATCCCCAAGTATGCCACAGTGGACAAGCTCATTGATTTGTTATTATTGGAAGGAAAGTACTTCCATGAGGATATACACTTGGATTTAACTGAGTACCGATTTGTATTTTTGTTGAATTACAATTCATTCATGACGACAAAGGAGTTGTTGGATAAACTTGCTCATCGTTTTGTCAATTCCGGGAATGCGGTGTTATCAGTAATGAAGAAGAATTATTTGATGAAAAAAAGCAGTTTGAAACGCGCCGATGTCGATCATGAATCAAATCCAACACATCCAAACTTGCCCGTTGATTTCCCCAATTGGGATTTGGATCCGGAGATTGATCTCAATGAGTTGGGCGAGGTTGATTATGAGTTATTGCTAAAGATTCAGATCAATATCTTGAAAGTGTTGATTGTTTTGATTAACAGTTTCTACTCCAACTTTTCATTAAATTTAGCCAACAAGAACATTTTGATTAAATTGTTGAAGTTGTTTAGTAATGAGATTTTACAATGGTACAATTCAAACAAAATTGATGCTTCACTTGAAAAATCATTTGAGAGTTTGGTGACTTACTACAAAAAATTGAAAAAGATATTTGTGAAAAAGACGTATCGTCCCATTGAGATTACCAAATTTAACAACTATTTGATTAATGAATTTCGTTTCAATAATTCTTTGCATGAAGTACCAGTGAATCGAAACCTCCCTAGTCATAAAAACATTCACAAAATTGAGAAATTCCTTAACAAGTTCAATAAATTATTGACGGTTTTCTACAAGGGGATTCGAGCCGAGGATTGGATCAAAGTGTTTAAAATTTTGGAAAATTCATTTGAATTAAATGCATTATTTGATTTCAATTTACAAAAGACCAATGTCCCCGAGGATCAAATGATTATATCCAATGTGTTTAATTTTTTTGAAACATTGGTTTCTCCAACTGAACGACAATTGATTTTGAAAAAATTTCCCATCGTTTTCCGCAAATTGTTCAAGTTGTATTTCCGATTCAAAACATATTTGCTAGTCCAGTTGACTGATGTTAATATCTCGAGTGAGGAGAGACTCGATAGAATGAAGACGTTATTGATTATGGCAAAAGTATCCAAATTAAAAATGAGTGATAATCAGTTTGTATTTGAAGGAATGGGTAACGTGCCATCATGCATTGAAACTGCCATTGTAAATGTCATTTATTCACCCGAGAGTAGAGTTTATGCCCATTTATGGATTAAAGCGTCCACTGCATTGGATCAAAAACCTAGTGAGTTTAATAACCTTGATGATTTGATACCATCCAATATCGATATTGATGATTTGCAGTCAACTGAACCGTTGTTGCCATGTTTTGGATGGGTTATTGAAAATTTGATAAATATTGACAAATGCCCTTCATTCCACAAGGGCTTAATCAATTTTAACAAGAGATACTTGATTTTCAAATTGATTAAAGAGTTGGGTGTTGAGGACATGGAAGGTGGTAATGGTGAACTGACGGATTTCTCTACCAATGAATCACGTGAATTTGATTTTTTGTTAAAATTGGATGAATCATTGGTTGTCAAGCGTGCTAATGACTTGGTGGTTCATGATCGGGATCGTGTGCCATTTTTGAAGCAAGTTATTGCCGAGCAACATCGTATTTTGATGATTGACAATCAAAAGAAAAATCAACGTGATGCTAAAACTGGATTGAATCAGCAAAGTTTGGCCAGTGCTACGAGCAATATGCATACAATTACACGCAAGCCTTCAAACACCTCCTTGAGAAGACAATCATTGACGTATAAATCCAATCCTGGTTCAAGGTTTAAATTAAGTGGAATTTTTTCCAAAACGAAATCGTTTTCACTTCTGGGTGGGAATAATAATAATAATGGCGGTGGCGGCGGCAGTGGCAATGGTGGTTCAGGCTCTAGCTCTTCTTCATCCATGGAAAAAACAATTTGTGCCAATGAGTTGCCCAACCCCGATATACATGCCGAAGGAAAGCAAAAACCCTCCATTGTTATTGCATTAAAGAGCAAAAAAATTTTCCCCGTCTATTTACTCCCCTTTGGTTTCAAAATCGATTCTGATTCAAATGATGGCGGTGAGTACTTTTTACAAACCACCAATGATGATGATTTAAACGATTGGCTAATCAAATTAAACTATGCCAATCGTCATTGGTTTTATTCAAGAATATTAAATCTTAAAACAAGCAATAATCAAAACTTGGTGTTTGGAATCCCCTTGAGTTTTGTTACATCCCGTGAACAATCAATGGTTCCACGATTTTTGCAATTGATTTTCAATGAAATTGAAACTTTTGGAATCAAGGATATTGGAGTTTATCGAATTAGTTCATCAATTTCTGATTTGAACAGTTTGAAACTGAGTATTGATCGATATGGAACTATTTCTCCTGGAGTGAATGATGTGCATGTATTGACTGGGGTGGTTAAATCATATTTGAGAGAGTTGCCGGATGCGTTATTGACTGATGAGGTTATTAGACAATTTTTCCAAATTAATAGGGACAAAAGGAGTGGCAGCGAGAAGCAAAATGGGAATGATAATGGAAATGGACGAGAGGGAACCATAGCCAATGAAGGAGCCAATGAGCAAAACAATGTTGGTGGTAATGCCGGTGCTACTATTGATGATGATGTTGCAGAATTGATTCAATACAAAACAGCATTGTATCAGTATCTCCCACCCACAAATCTCTCGACATTGAAATCATTGATTTGTCATTTGAACAAAGTGAACCAATTTAATGAGTTCAATAGAATGACAAGTTCGAATATTGCTACTGTCATTGGACCTGCATTGACTGAAGCTTCCAATTTAGCGTTGTTGATTAATAATTTTGGCTTTATTAATTTGGTGTTGGAGAAGTTGATTGTTAATTATGAGTTTATTTTTGAGAATCGGCCTAGACATCGTATTGAGAGGAGAGGTAGCGGTGGTGAGGGTGAAAGTAAAGAAAAGAAGGTTAATGAAGATGAAGTGGGCGATGATGGTGATGTGGAACGAGATGATGTAGAACGACACGATGTGGTTGTTCCAGTGCCTCCTTCTGCTCCTAGTGCCGTTGATAGTGACGAAGAGGCTGACAGAAAAAGAGAAGCAGTTGCCGAGGAAAAAGACCGAATCATTAAAGTTCGAAGAAGTGTTGAAAGACGAGACGAGAAGCATGATGAGTGAGCTTATGTATTGTTTTAATCGTGTTTATACAAGGAGTTGTAATACAAGTATTATTATGTATATGTGAGGTCATAACTTTGATTGGTAAACCCAATTGGGCTGTACTTAATCTTTCTTGACCTTGTAATCTCCCTTCATAATGTGGTTAAACCCATTAATCAATATGATCAACGGTATAATCAAGTATGGCAAATATATGCCACATAATTTGATAGTCTCCGATTGACTCAATCCAAATTCGACTCCATTTCCATCAACAATTATATGCACCAAACACACGAAAGTGGTAAAACTAGCATTGAATCCATAAATCACTGACCACAAGTAATACCCCACATCCAATTGATGACGTAAATGTTGAGCAACAAAATAGCAAAACAAAGGTAGCTGCACAAAACATTCAATGGCGATAAAGGTTTTGAACCATGTTTGTGGATGGAGGAGGAGGATATCGTTGTTTTGTGATGTGTGGAACTCGAGTAGTGTTGTTGTCAACAAAGTGTGGTATTTTGTGGGGATGATTACTGATGCATCGATTAGAATTGTGATGGGGATGTGAATGAGGTAGTAGTAGAATAAGAATGTGTTTAACATTGTCTAGGAGGAGTCTGTAATCGGAGGGGGAGTTTGTTGGTCTGGTTGGATGGTTGGTGATAATTTTCATTTGATCGCTAACTCACCAAAATTTTAGTGACGCGATGGAAAATAATCATTGGTTTACCCTAGAGTAGCTTTAGACTGTTCCATGATACGTATTGCTGCTAGACAAGTCAGACCCAAACCACTAGTTGCCCACTTACAATTTCGCTACATCTCCAAAATGTCATCTTCATCACCCACAAGTCCGAAACTCCAGCCACTGGACCCAACCCCACCAGCAGTTGGCAGTTCCACCTCAAGTGCCCCTCCCTCATCCAAACTCGCGTCGTTCCAAGCTTTTCTTTCATCAACTCCATCATTACCCAAACGGCCACTTGTTTGGATAGATTGTGAAATGACGGGACTTGACGTGTTGGGAGACGATGTCATTATTGAAATCTGTTGTATAATAACTGATGAACAGTTGAACATAGTTGGTGATAGAGAATTTGAAACCACAGTATACTGCCCCAAGGAGAAATTAGATGCCATGGATGAATGGTGTACTACAACACATACCAAATCAGGCTTAATTGACAAAGTACTAGCCAACCCAGAGGCTACTACTGATGAAGTGGAACTGCAATTGTTGCAATATATACAAAGGTATGTAACTAAACCACGCATTGGTGTACTAGCTGGCAATTCAATCCATATGGACAAATTTTTCATGATGAAACAGTTTCCCAAAGTCGTTGAGTATTTGCATTATCGAGTAGTTGATGTTTCAACAATTATGGAATTTGGTCAACGTCATGCACCCAAATTGATGGAGTTTGGACCCAGTAAAAAAGGAGCTCATACTGCTAAAGCTGATATTTTGGAGAGTATTGAACAGTTGAAGTGGTATAGGCAACATTATTTTAAACTGGAGACACAAATTGCCGATACTATAAAGGAATTTGAAGAGAAGGGTGTATTAAGAAGGGACAGTTAGCAGCAATTAATTTGAATATTTTGTTTTTTCACCCCATGAGTCATTGCTAGTTTAAGTATGTTCTACTTTGGTCGATGCTGTGGTGTGTATATAGCTTTGTATACGTATATGCGGCTATGTGTATGAATACGTGTGTGTGTATATGTTTTGGTTATTCTAAAGATAGAAAAAAAAAAAAAAAGACATGGCCTAGACAGAGATTATTATTATTAGATCAAAATTGGTCACTCAAACTCAAAGAAACAAGGGGGTGGGATGGTTCTCGTAGACTTGCATTGACTCAGCCTTACACAGGCATACGGTAATTTGCAGCCGAGTGTAGGCACATGAGTGGCTGATGATTGGATGGGTGGCTAAAGTACGGGGATCCCTTTTTTTTGTCCATTTTTTCTTCGGGTTAATTCGGAATTAGGGTTGTAAGTAGTTAATATCCGAGACCAAATTAACAATATATACACATATACACATATACACATATACACATATACACATATATTATGTATATTATGTATATTATGTATATTATGTATATTATATTTCGTAAACTCCGAAACCGAAACCGAAGAGAAGAAAAAAAAAAAATAATATTTCTCAAAGAAAAGTTTCGCACACCCGAGGATGATGATGATGATGATGATGAAATTAGAGAATAAAATAGAACATATAAATAATACTACCCTTGTTTCTATGCTAAGAAATATACGGAGAAACATTTTTCTCCTTTTTAAACTTTAACGGAACCGAAAGTAGGCAATATAAGACACGGAAGCGGAGTTTATTACCTCTTATTACCAAACATAAAATGCAAACTTTGTTTTTATCATTCCTACATTTCGGATTATGAAAAGCAATGTAAAGTGTTTTTAAGCGCTTAGGTATTTTCTCCGAATAAGCCAATTGTATATAGAGACCCCCCTTCCCTTGGCCGATCAAAAACTGATAATTCGGTCTAAGGAAAGGGTGGTTTAGTAATTTTAAAGCCGAATATATACAGAACAATGGCTCTAAAGCTTCTATGGATTGTCTCACTCAAAAGCCTAATTTGAGCAACATTGTTTCAAAACATTGTTTCAATACTAATGTGGTAGTTAATCTATTGTTTCTATTGTGTTATGACCATCATCATTGATAGTTAAAATCACAAGACAAAAAATTATGTAAAAGTACAATACATAAAAATCGCCACTATTGATAACTAGGTAGTAACTACTGTAGTAACTACTGTAGTGGTACTGTAGTGGTACTGTTGATTACTACGAATGATGATTAGTCACTCTCCCTTTGACTGAGTCATTAATATAATGGCGAAGGTATATATATTAGTAATGATGACAGTATAGCAGAGTAGTGAGGAACAAAATGGGTAATCAATTACGAATAGTTTCTAATTTTTTTTTTTTTTTTTCGGCTGCGGTGTTTATTATTACTAAACATTTTTACATCCGAAGTTTTCTATTTAACTCCGTAGATATATCATAACCACAATGACTTAGTTTAAATATATATATATATATATAAACACAACAATCATCACTTGAACTAAAAACCCCAGATTTTATCAGAAAGGAACAGGGTGTCTCATTGTATTCTTTATCATTGCACGGCTTTACTACTACGATTATACACCTATACACACACACACACACACACACTTACATACATACATACACACCACTATTGACTTATGCTGCAGAATATGAGGTCATTATTTAAACCAAGAACTAATAACCTATCATCTGTGGGGACAACTATACCTAAAGGGAGTTTTGGGCCTACGTCTACACCTACAACAACACCAGTGACAACAACTACAGGTACTACTACTGCCACAACAGACTTGACATCACTATATCCCACTATTTCATCTGGTTCATCTGCGTCAGTCATTGTACATTCCAACAAGTCGCATGCATCATCATCAAACAGTAGCAGTAACAACAGCAAGATGACAGCTACTGGTAACTCATCCACACTGCTAAGTCAACACTGCTTTATCAAGAATGGTCAATTACAAAGGAGTGGTAGTAGTAAAACTACCAATGACAAACAAAGTAGACCCAGAGTGCCTACTCGTACATCATCATTCTTGACTAAATTAAAATCAACTGCAAAGAGAATAAGATCAAATGATAGTGCAACAACAACAGCTACTACATCTTCATCATGGTGCAAGACCAGTAAAACAACTAAACCTAATGAAGAAAATATCAACATACATCCTCAGCCATTTTCTGTACATCAGCAACAGCAACAACAACAACAACCACCTCAGCAGCAGACTAGCTCAATTACTCAAACAGAACAAACAGAACCAACAGCTGAATCAGAAGCTACATTTGACATTGACGAAACCTCATCAACTGTATCATCAGCTCCATCGTCAATACTATCGAATATAGCCCGAACTTCATATGATGCATTTACTGCAACAAACAGTGAACACCATGCGCACAATTATAGCCTCGATGCTGGTCTTGATATGAATGGCTATAACTATGACGAAGATGATGAAATGGGAAGTATTATATCTTTTGATTCAATGTTGGGTTCGAATGAAATTGAATTGGAAGACGAAGATGTAACTTACATCACTCCATTGAATTACAACTACATGTATGAGAGTGAAGTGAATAACAACAATGCAAATAATAATGAAGGTGGCGAATTTGATTATAGTTTTGATTATGATTACGGTTATGGAGCTGAAGAAGAGGACGGTGATGAATCCTTTGTTAATGAACGTGAGTTGGAAAGAAGAGAACTCCGATTGGAATTGTTGAAGAACTTTTCTTAAGACTTTTTAACTAGGTTGCGTTGGTCATGCTAATAAGTGGTTTTTATTTTTCGATTTAAACATTTCTTTGATTGTATATAGTGTGTTTATTGGGTCTACTCTTGAAAATATCTACTTTGTTTATATTATAATATTATTTGATGAGTTTATGAATACGTGGTGCAGTCTTGTAGCAAATTGTTGAAAATGATTACTCTGTGTTGTTGGAGCTTAATCATTGATGAATATTATATTAGTGGTACGTGTGTGTAGCACGCACAACAGTTTACCTACTTCCGCCTCTTTTTACTCATATGTACGCTTTCTTCTTGTAAGATAAGAATGCCCTCTAAGCTATAGGTTTCCATCAGTTATGTTCGTATCTACGCCAAAAGAGCACCACTTTCGTTCTGAGCTGACCCCAAAGGTTATGATCTTCTTCTTGCTACTGATTACAATATTGTCTTTTTTAGTGTCTTACCATAAAATTACATGTAAAACGACCCGACAATTATTTTTCTCGTTATTTTTTGTAATTTTCAATTTTGTGTCAGTGTCAGTGTCAGTGTCTACGAGTGCATGGAAGGAAGGGGGGTGGGGACGGACTTGTGCAAGCTCTATGGGGGTGAGTAGTAGCCAATACCCTACAATAGCAATAAAAAGAGGATGGTACAAATACAGTTGCAAATTCCACCACTTTCCACTTTTCAATTCATACCTCATAGAATTCTCCTCGAAAATTCTTTTAATTGTTGTGCTATTTGTTATTTTTCCAAATTATGATGATATTTTGAAGGGGCGCTTGTAATTACAATTGAGTCTTTTTTTAAAAGAGAAATCGTTCAAGAACAACCAACCATTTTTGCCGGTGAAGGCTAATTTGAACGACATCATTGGAGAGAAAATATATACTTTACTTGGGACAACCATACCCATCGTATAGTGTCCTACTCAGAAGAGAGCATAGAGTGGTGTATATGCTTTTGTTATGTCAATGTTGCTACACTTGATGACTTTCTTGGTGGGTGGTGGTGATGATGTGTAATCTTTGTTACGTATATTTTCATTGGGGGGGGGAGGGGCAAAGAAAACTAAATTACAATTACACAAACACATACCCTTCTTCCTTGCCCCCCTTTTTTTTTTTTTTTTATTTTACAAAAACAATATATAAAGAAAGCCAAATATTTTCTTTTTTTTGTTTTCCACTTCATATGTCTTGCCAAACCCAAGAGGAAGTATATAGCTAATGGCATATCTAACAGCACTATTGTGTTTCATTGGTCTCGATTTACGGAAAAATATGGCTTTATAGAGTCCAAGATATCAGCGAGTTATTGAAGTTCAGCAAATGCCAACTATACTACATAATAACAGTTCCTTAGGACGCACAAGGCACATCTGAAGCATTTGCGGCTACTGGGTTTCTGGTGGTATCTGGCTTTTCTCAAGTGGTATTGTCCAAAACACACACTAGTGAAAAATTTTGCAAAACAATATTTTGCATGATATTGTCGGAGAAAAGAGGCCACATGTTTTATTTTGTTGTGTTCATCGGATCAAGTTTTGCTGAGTATGGACCTCAATTTCTTAAATATTACAGTCTACAGGAGTAAGCTTCTAACTGTGAGTTTGTGTATCACCTCGTAGTAGAACTTCCATGAGATGGAGGCGGTTTGTAGCTTGTCTCACACGCGTTGAAGTCTGGATTTACCTGATCACACTTGTATTCTACACATCATAATCTAGCTCGAGAAAGTTGGCACAAGCTTGCTCAGAGAGCTAGTATATAAGAAATTGACAGTACCCGCTTAAATAATCAATCTGTCTAAGTGGCTGATATTGGCAACTTCCTTCTCGATATCACTCCGACCGAGAGTTCTTTTGTTACACGCAAAAAGAGTCTTCGTAAATTTCTCATAACGAAACATTGATTAAACTTGTACCAGATACGCCAAATTAGCACTCATATATGAATGCTCCTGTAAGCTTATCTACATTCGAATCAGTCAAGAGTAGAATGCCTTGTGCTAGAAGTCCCCCCTCCCCCCTAGCGAAATTGACTTTCCTTTTTGGGGGGTGCATTCAATGCGCATTTGGTCTAAGAAAAAAAAAGAAAAAGTTAGTTATCCCCCCATCACGATATGCACGCCACTTTCTCAGGAAATAGGAGAAGGATGATAGAGCTATCGTATGTCAATTAGAATACGATAAACATTAAATTAATGCTCATTTACCTGTATATACGATGAGACGAAGAAACTAATAAACAATTGTCTTTAACAATACTTGAATGATATTATTTCTTCACCTTCGATGGAATGGATCTGTGGGGGAGAAGGGCAGTATGCATTTCTTTATGATTTCAGAAACAAAGTTTTGGAAAAAGGTATAAAAAATACACTATTTTGACACTTGGAGTCCCAAATTCTTGGCAAAGGGTTGAAGTTAAATCTCGTGAAAAATGTTTTTGCAAGTTCATTTGTGTCTGCATTTATGTGTGAAGTGAATGATTGGTGATAGGCGCATGATGTGCATATGCTCCCCACAAGAAGTCCAAAAGGACTTTGGAGTGTGTTCTACTTGTACAAACTGACGTGGCTATATCTCATCTATTTGCCATTGCGATTGTTCTCGAGAGAAAGGTTAGTTTTTAGTTTAGCTGATATATCAACTGATTTGAATATAGACTTTGGGAAATAATTCGGTCTAACGAGTATATGCAATCTCAGCTCATTTTTCTTTTTTTCGTTCAATGTTTTGGGTGCTATCTTTAATGCTGGTTTGATGGTTTTGTGTTTTCGTTCTCACCACTGATTGCATTTTAAAGCCACTGCGTTGCTGAGATGTGGAGTAAACCTCCGCTCTCTTCAAGTCGGACTTGTCGATTAATCAAGTTAGTTCAGAAGATTAGAGAGAGGGGTGTTGGAGGTTCACCACTAAGCTTCAATTGTAATTGAAAATGTACAAATAGAGGCAGGAAACATCTATGAATCACTGGAGCCATTGTGGATAAAGGAAGAACTTGTTTTTACATAACACAATCACGCAAGAAATGTCCACATCATCATCACAAGAATTTGATAAACCAACTACTTCACATGTTGAAGAGCACCCACATAAAAAGCATCATTTTATAACAAGAATTCACATTCATGGCGATAAAGATGAGTTAGTCACTATTGGTGGTCAAAGCTATCACCGTCACGAGTTGATGTCAGCATTTGGTGGGTCCTTAGACACAGGAGCTAGACCGTACCCCAAATTCAATATAAACCCATCACCACTAGGACTATGTGGGTTTGGTTTAAGCTGTTTTGTTCTCGGTTTATATAATGCTCAAGCCATGGGTATAACCATCCCCAACGTTGCGGTCACATTGGCGTGCTTTTACGGTGCTGTTGCCCAAATGTTGGCTGGATTGCTTGAGTTCCCCACGGGTAACACATTTGCTTTCACTGCATTGACTTCATATGGTGGATTCTGGCTTGGTTATGCTTGTTTTTTCATTGAACTGTTTGGCATTCTTGCTGCTTATGAGGGAACTGATCAATTTGGCAATGCCGCTGGGTTGTTTTTGTTAGGATGGGTGATTTGGACCCTGATTATTGTCGTGTTGACGTTGAAATCGACATTGGCTACTTTCTTAATGTTTTTGTTCTTGGACTTGACGTTTATATTGTTAGCTTGTGCTGAAATGACGGGCAAAGTGGGAGTTGCTCGTGGGGGTGGGGTAATTGGAGTTATAACGGCATTTTTTGCATGGTATAATGGGTTTGCTGGTACTGCTACACGTTTGAACTCGTATATTGTTCCAGCTGATTTACCATTGCCTGAGATAGAGTTCGGAAAGAAGAGAAAGTAGATCTTTGTTGGCCAAGGGAAATAGGTCTTGAACGTCACAAAAATACAATAGTGTTGTACAATATTATTGGGAAAATTGTATTCTTGCAACACAAAATAGTATAAATAGCCACAACCGAAAATCTCCGGCATCAAAAAAATCAAACATGTACAAACATACCCCCCCCCCCCCGCTTTTCTTTTCCTTTCTGCTATGAAATTACCGGCTACCATGACATAGTCCATTGGCCATCTTAATGTATGGACTCTACTAAGCTAATGCACTGGTTTAGTGTTGAATTGCCTACTGACAAGAAGCTTGATATCTTAGATTCGGTCTTGAGAGTTTAGAATTCGCACCACAATCGCATTTACATCCATGCACTCGATAGTAATTTTTTGCTCATCCAGGGGTGTGGCTTGATTTGGCTGGCCTTTTCAGAAGCTCTTTAAATGGTACTTTACCAATTTGCATTGCTCAATGCTGGTACAAGACCCAAGATCATTGAGAGTTTCAAGATGCAGAACAACCTCACAGTAATATGAGATAGAGGTTAAGCTAGAATCATTTATTACTTGAAGGAATATTTTTGTGCCCATTTTGCTGCAAATGGAGTTTGTTATGAGATTTTATATTTTAATTCTTTTATCACTTCACATGACAATTGCTTAGTTATCAAACGCATGAAAGATAATTTTTGGAACACTTTTTACGATATGGATTCATTCAATTGTATTGCATTATTCAAGTTAGTTTGTGCAATTAATGAATTGGCTACAACTTGAATAGAATCAAATGTTATAATAAATGGTGTTTATAGCGTACGACTATTGTGAATATGTAAGTTGTCAGTCATTTTTTGTATTTTGATAATTTGTTCTTTGGGGTTTGCAATCCAGTGTGGCTGTATATGCACTTTGTTCCTTTCTTCTGCTACAGAGTTTCCCTCAAGAGTGTGTCATTCTTGAGCATTGACAATTACATCAATGCTGAGTGACTAGGTATCTGTTATTAGTCTGATAAGCAAAGTAATATATCCTAAGGTCAATCTGGCCGAGTAGTACTTTCCTCGTGCTTGTCATGTGTAACAAACGGTGGTAACTTCTTTGGGGTAGGATGTGTTTACGTAATCATGTACGAACACTTTCAACCCCTATTTTGTAACTTCCTCCCCCCTTTTTTTCCACACTTTTTGCAACACTAGGGAAAGAGGGCACAAACAGAACACTTTCTTTCCACCCAATGCAAAAAGAGGTTTATCAAGTCAGTTTTCTTTTTCCTTTTTTCAAGTGATTGAATTAATTTATCATGTCTCTTCGTATAATCTCACAGTATAAGACATTCATTAGGTATTCCCTAGGGTCTTATTGTGTCTAGCGGGTACATGGTTTTGGCTCTCATAACTTGTCTTTGCCGTGGTGCCATTCATGATGATATTCGGTTAGCACTGAGTGGCATCATTGGAGGCATTTTGCATTTGAAAATTGTATCAATCGATTCAAAGAAGATAGGGGTTTCCGGGTTTGTTTCGATTGATAGTACTTCAAGAACCTCCCCCCTCCTTCCATTCTTATGTTTGCTTTACAGCCAACTTCACTTTACTCCTCATTTAATTTGACGAATATATCCTTGCGCTTTTCGAGACTTTATCTTCTTTTGAATTAGTAGCACCAATGGACATTCTCGATGGAAATAAACTTTTTTCATTGAGAAGGAGCAAAATTTAATATACGAGTGAGTAGTGAACGTGTTTATAAAGAGTGAGTGAGGGTTTGCTTGGGTGTAGACTGATCGACTCTATTCATAAGCCGGTCCAAGTTCTCGGTCCAAGGACAATCAAGAATGACCATCAGCAATAAAAATGCTCTACACCCATCGTCTCCTTTTAAGACGATACTGGCCCTTCTCCATTACGACTACATTTCAACGTAAATCTATAACCTTCTCCTTCACCTATGCTATTTATTTTGGTACTAAAGGTTGCCAATCAGACATGGTTCTCATGGCACGACTAACAGGAGGAGGAGGTGGTGGTGGTGATTGTCCTGTTCCATTACTTTTTACTGCGTCTGCTTCTCCTGCATCCTCATCACTATCATGATTTTCTGCCGTTTTCAATTTTGATGAAGATAAAGATGATGGTTTGCTAGGCACCATTGGTTTCAACTCACTATGATGATGAGGCTTTGCCACTTTATTGTTGTCCAACTGTTTTGGAGTGGATACCGGTGAGTTTGACACCGATGGTGAGTTCAGATTAGAGCGACTAGGGATCAATGGTGACGATGAAAATCCAATTGGCACTTTCATTGGTTTTGGTGATCCTTGTGCAATAGATTGCGATGTAGATGGTTGTTGTTTTGATTGCCCATTCAATGGGAGTGGTGCTTGTAATGGTGGCAATTTACGAGGCACCTGTGTAGAAGAAGCATTTGTCTGATTTGTTGGTGGTGATACTGATGTTGATGTTGATGTTGACGTAGTCTTTCTGCTTGCTGGTGGGGGAGGCACGCGTCTAGGTGCAGTTGCATTGAAGTTAGGTCTTGCTGGTAAACTAGGTGCATGAGGATCAAAATCATCCAATAAATTCAAATCGGCCAATGCATCATTGACAAAATTGTCATTCTTGTTTGATGAAGAAACGGATTTTGTGGATGGAGTTGGCGATAATGTGTTCAACGACACTAAATCGTATGAGTTGCCATGTTCTTTCCTGTACCCATCGTACAAATCTTTAGCCATGGCTGATTTCTTGGTCTTGTCAATAAATTCAACTTTGACTGCAAATGTCGAATATACTGGTTTATGATCACTTAGATATACATCCATGACTGAATTATAATTCAATTGTTTTAAATCATTACGTTTCTTCTTCAAACTGAGATACAACACCCTATCTGTCCACGATGGAACTCGTTGCTTTTCCGACGAGTCATAATTGGAAGTTCCCTTGTCAAATTTATAAGTAGGATAAAACTTGACTGCACCCTCGTTAAACTCCAGAAATGCTCCCTTATCTCTCATTTCCAACTTCAATTGATCCTTCTTGGCAAGTTCATCGAATGCGCCATTTTCAATCAAGTTTCGGCATTGTCCATTGGGCAAATCAATACGATAATTCAAATCACCAAACCAGATAACATGATCATGGTCATGAATCGAATAGTTTCGAGTAAACACCATACCTTGCATAATAGTGGTGTAATCATTGAATCGTTCAGCTATAGCAGTAGTCCCCGCGGCTAAGTGTGATGTAATCAATGCAAATGATGTAGCGCCGTATTCAAATCTAACAGCACATGCACCCTTGTTTGCAGCAATTCCCCCCAATCCAGTCTTTTTCGATGATCCAGAAACACGAGTCACATGTTGAATGGATGAGCTCTTGACAAACAAGAATAATGACATTGATGCAATCGACTCAGTTCTCAAAAGCACATATTGTTCTCGTTGAGAGTTTAGTTGTTGATTCAAAACAGCAGCCCACTTTTGCGGTTTGGTGACATCACCAGCTAAGAATGACCCTGCATTCAATTCAATCAATTCTTGAAACCCAATGGCATAAATGTCCGGCATTGATTCATTCTCCGGTGGGAATAACCATGAAGTTAAGTCGATATTTGCCAGCGGTTCTAGAGCATTGACATTGTATGTACCGGTAAACACTTTGATATTTGCATCAGTTGTGAAGACACGTGATTGTTGTTCCAATTGAGCAGTGACATAATCGCTAGCTGGATCGTAAATTTTAACTTTCTTAGATTGTGGGCCACCAACACCTAGTAACAAATCGATTGTTGACTGTTTCTTGCCATCAATAAATGTGTTTTGATACATTCTCGAAACCGATTTCGTTACATCTGACAACGCACCCGCTAAGTTCATCTTTCCCGATCTCGTAAATGACGACTTTAATGCATTCGTTCCAGTATAAATTTGTGAAATAGCATCACCATGATCAGCCCATAGCTCGTTATGCTTGTATATAAAATTTTCAATCATTGCGTGGTCCCGTCCTTGGTTCCCATGAGATGCGGTTTGTTGTTTGAGGATGTTTTCAAAAACAGTTCTCGAAATAACCTGTTCAATCAAATTGGTCCTATCTAGACAGTCCAAGCAGTTTACTCTAAACACCCCGTCTTGTCTGGTTATGACCAGATCTTGTTCCAAATCGTATGAGAAGTAGCCAAATTCACGCATTGAATCGTACAACTTGGGAAGAATCCTTGTTGCACCAGCAAACCCCCCTGCATTTTTAGTTTCGGCATGAAAATCAAATGCAGTGTATTCAATCTCCTCTCTACGATCACAATTTTTATACAATTGTTTATACCTGTTGGATAATTGCACTTCTGAGGATTTTGTCTTTGATAACAAGTCCACAATGTGACAAACTCCATAATGTTCTCCAATTTCGGCAAAATGTTTGTTAAACATCGGCTGTGTTGCTTCTGGGGATCTAGTAAGGGTGATTTTCGGATTTATCAAGGTGGAGTCCTGCTCCCAAAATGTCGGTACTGATCCTCTAATTTGCGTGTAAGTAAAAATGGATTTCTTCGATGGGTTGTAATAGATGAATTCAGTTTCAACAAAATTGGCCACATTCCCGTCATCGTCGATTCCTCTAGTATTGTATCTAGTTCCTGCTCTACGCCACGACTGTTTGGAAATGATTGTGATTGAATCTTGACGTCCCATTGGTACCGTCTTGGCAAACCCTCGAATAACGGTGGTTAGGAATCGATTATCGTCCAACACTGACCGGTTGTTGCTATCCAAGTTGGACCTAAATTGTATCATTTCATCCGCCAAAAACGAATTCCACATGTACAGTGGACTGTAATGGTTCAACTCGTCTAACGTTTCATTGACGCCTCTGGTCTGTAAAGTTGATGTTAGATCAAAGTCATTTGAGTAGTAAAAAGATCCGTTGGACAACAATTTTTTAAACTCAAAACATGGATGTTGTACACGATTGTACCTTGCATCGTCATCATCATCGTTGGTCACCACTGGGTATCCTTGCGAATCCAATTCAACAAAATCCCATTCACTATTGTTTAAAGAAACAAAATCAACTGAGTAAATCTTATCCACTGTTTCATCTTTAATGGGGCGGGCAACATTGGTTAAAGCTCCCGTAATCACCGAAAGAAATATTTGATTGTCGACGTAAATCAAACCTAAACAGCCATAAACTTCTCTTCGGAGTAAAGTGCGAAACCCAGCTTCTGGAGTAATGTTACTGTTGGGTACTAGCTCTAAATTGACGGTTGGTTTTGGAGCATTTGTTTGTTTCGTTGATGTCCTAAATGTAAGACTGTATGTGTCGGAATACAATACCACCGTTCTGGGTTTTGACTTGTATAGGAGCTTCATTTAAATGTATTTGTAATGCTGGGCAAGTCTATAAATGGTATGAGATCAGGTTAGTAACTAACATCCACTGTTTTTCTATGGAGGTTCTGTCGTGTGAGATTAGTTGTTGAAGTTGAAACTCTCAAAATTTTTCGTGACAATTTTGATTTTTGCTATCAAAATGACGAGTAAAGGGGAAGGAGTAGCAAACTACATCGGAATACGCGTAAGGGGTTCAACTCGCTCAGTTTACTACAGTAGAACATTGTCACCACTATCATCAAAATGATATTCAACACTTTGCTCAATGAAAAGCTTGAAAAGTACAACTTAATCCTCGGATCAACATCACCAAGGCGGCAACAAATACTTTTGCAAAACTTTGGGGTCGCCAATTTCACCATCTCGGCTTCCAATTTCCCAGAAGATTTAGATAAATCCCAAATAACTCCATTGGAATATGTTCAGTTAACCAGTCGTAAAAAAGCAGAGGCGATATACCAAGCCCACAGCGACACTTTTCAAAGTGAAACTCTAATTCTTACTTGTGATACAATAGTCACTTGCAATGGCAAGATATTTGAAAAACCAATGACACAGTCCAAACAAGCAAAATTTTTTGAATACTTTGACACTCATAAAGATATTGAAGTGATTTCGGCGATAACCGTGCTCAAATTGAACAATGGTATTGTGTCTGAGTATCAAGACCACGCTGTAACCAAGCTATCATTCAAGGCAGACAACAAAGACATTATTCGAGCTTATATAGAAAGTGGTGAAGGGTTGGAAGTTGCCGGTGGGTTTAAATACCAACAATTGGGCTGCTTATTGTTTGACAAGATATCCGGGGACTACTACAATGTTGTTGGGTTGCCTACGAACACGTATTCTCTATTGCTAGAAGCTGTTGGTTGAGAGAAGCAGAAGTGTCGTGTTTTGTTATTGCTGTGTATTTACGCGACACATTTTTCAAAAACTCATCGCGATAAAAAATAAAAAAAAAAAAAAAAAAGGAAAAACTTATTTGTGGATTGGAAAGGAGCATCGAAATCATTTTCAATCAATTATATCGATATATCTGCTATGGCCAAGAAACAATCAACTGTGAAACAAGCTTCTTTGAAGCAATCAAATGATTCGAAAGTGCAAAAGGAGCAACCACCAGCTAATCAGGTAGAGGAAGATTTGCAATTACCCTCGTCATCGTCTGAAGAGGAGGAGGAGGAAAACGAGCAAGAAGAACAAGTTTATGGGTTATCAAGTGACGATGAAGATGAAGATGATGGTGATGATGACGAGGACCTTTCAGAAGAAGAAACGATAACACAATCAATCCAACCAAATGCATCAGGACACAGAGTAAATAAGGTGATATCAAAGACAGCATCTTCAGACGCCAGCCACAAATCAAAATCTGTCAAAACTGGTGTCGTATATATAGGTAGGCTCCCACAAGGATTTCAAGAATCGGAATTAAGGACATATTTTCAACAATTTGGTCCAATCAAACAATTGATTTTGTCACGTAACAAGAAAACGGGTAAATCAAAACATTTTGCCTATATTGAATTTGAGTCTGTCGAAGTTGCCAAAATAGCCGCAGAAACAATGAATAATTACTTGTTATTTGGACATTTGCTTAGATGCGAGTATGTTGAAAACCCACACAAGGATGTATTCAAAAATGCTAATCGTAAGTTTAAAGTTGTACCAATTCACAAAATTGTTAAAGATAAACATGATAACCCCAAGACCAAAGAAGAATGGGAGATTATAGTACAGAAATTTGAAGAATCAAAAAGGAATAAAGTTGAAGAGTTAAAGAATAAAGGCATAGATTATGATTTATGTGCATTATTGAATGCAGCATAAAGAGTTGTCGGATAAATTGAATATTTGCGGAATAAATGTCCATAATTGAAAATGTGCACCGTGAGATAATAAAAGTGTAGTAAAGTGTGCGTAGAGAATGATTTGATTCTTTTGACTCTTTTAAGTAAATCTTCCCCCCCCCCACCCTCTACCTGTTTAAGTGAATAATGCGTGAAATTTAGACCAGAGTACCTTAACTCCGTTATACTTACATTACGTGCAGTGTATTGGTGTTCCATCTCAATGAACGGACTTAAGAGATTGTACATGTGACAAAAGTGGGGCAATGAAAATGAAAATAAAAAAAAGAAAGAAAAAAAAGTTGCAGTTCCCACACAGTGTAGTGCGTCTGTATGTCTGTAGTGTGTCTGTGTAATGTGTAGTGTGTAATGTGTCTGTGTAATGTGTAGTGTGTAATGTGTAGGGTGTAGTGTGTAGTGCGTAATGTGTAGTGTGTAGTGTGTGCTTATATGTATGGACTTATGTTTAGTTTTCCATTGTTTAGAAAAGAAACACCCCTGTGATAAATTTTTTTTTTGTCTTTTTTTAATTTTCTGTTGAGAAAGAGAAGTGTGAGGGTTGTTGAGTTTGATCTGCTTGTGATAATATAGAACGATCCATTATAGAATGTTATCACGCCACTATTCCACTAAGAACACAATTCTGGGGTAGGGTTATGAGTGTAATTCAAATAGAAGCTAATATGGATTACCTTCTACTGTTGGAAACGTTCCAACTAAATAACCATAAAACTGTCATCTTTGATGTCCATACACACGCTACCACTTACCCTATTTCTTTTCTTTGTCAACATTTCTCATTTTTGTTTTTCCTGTTTTTGGGTGGCTGTAAACGAGGAGATATAAAAAAAAAATATCGTATTTCAATTCCATTCGTTTTTGAACCCTCTTCTCTTGCAATCAACACTGTGCTGATCTACATATAACAGGATAGAGATATACCCTTAGAGTCTTTTTGTACAATAGTATCCAATCAACCACAAGCTACACAACTCACTTTTAAACAACATGTCAGAAACAGAATCAGTATCAACTAAAGTTTACGAGTTTGATGAAATTTCCAAACACACTACTCATGATGATGTCTGGGTAGTCATCAATGGTAAAGTATACAACGTATCAAGCTACATAGATGAACACCCTGGTGGAGAAGAAGTTATTTTGGATGTTGCTGGAACTGATGCTACCGAAGCTTTTGAAGATATCGGCCATTCAGATGAAGCTCACGAAATATTGGCTCGTTTACAAGTCGGTATATTGAAAGGAGGTAAGATTGTTGAACATAAAGCTAGAGAGTCATATGCACAAGAAAGTTCGGGAATCAATGTACCTTTGGTCGCTGTTGTATTGTTTTTGGCCGTTGCTGGTGCTTACTACTACAAGAACAACTTTTGATGCTTGTTGAAGGGAAATTGCCTTTTTAATTTATTTTTAATATACACACATTCATTAATAGCACATCTGAACGTAGACATTAAATAGACCTGGTGTAGTCAGTGGGTGTGGTTGTGGTGTCAACTTCGGGTGAAAAATCAACGTCCAATAATACTCAACAAAATTGTGCTTACTCTCTCACAACAAAAAAAAAAATAAAATGAGAACAATGAACTCCGGTAAAAGCGAGTTTATACAATCCTAAGTGCTTGATTATGGCTTGTAGGAGAGCTGATGACCTGAGGTTAGATCATGCTCAAAAGCATCTTTCAGCCGCATTCAGAATATCGATGTGGAAGCACGGCAATGACTGTGTCAAATTGTACCACATTTTTCTACAATTAAGCGCCACACATGGAAGTCGAAAACTCAAGTTGTCAAATGTTGTTCGATTGGAGAACATGTCAGTCGAAGAGGAGTTACATCAGCAAGCTCCCTTGGGGTGGGTGAAGTTTAAACACGACTGGCAACAAACATTCACTTTGTGGTGAATACACCGTTATGAAGCTCAATATCCTATCGCTTTCTTCGTCCTCTTTCTCTTCTGGAACTGTTACAATTGTTTGAACTACCCAAAGAGAACACTTTTTGCTTCCAAGTGTAGAAATGAGAGCCAGGAGAGCCTCTCAAGAGTCAACCATGAAGTTGAAATTTGAAAGCTGAAAATGGAAATTGTCGCAACATTGTCGTTTCTGCCGCGTCGGTGTTTTTATTTCTCCTCGCGGGACTTTAAACAACGAAGTCGGAGAATTACTCACTCGCAAAAACCGCAAATTATCTCAACAACCAAACGCAACGACACTTTTCGTGATTTCATCACTCTTCCTGATTCCGTCACTCTTTCCACCTACAATGTCAAGACCTTCCCTTTTGAAAAAGCTCAATGTCAAATATCCGATTTTGCAATCGCCAATGGCGGGTGTATCAACCCCAGAGATGGCAAAAGCAGTGACTGCAGGAGGTGGACTTGGTGCTCTCCCACTTGCGCCATTGGACTTCACTCGTGATGATTCAACATCATTTGATAAATTGGATAAATTGGTTGCATCTGCCGGTACCAATGCCGTCAATTTGAATTTTTTCTGTCATGAGATTGAACTGGCTCCGGGTCAATTACAAGTGGAGAATTGGAAAACCTTATATAATGATGGAGTCATTGATACAAAATTTAAAAATGTTATTGATACTATAAAGTTTTCCAATGGTAACGTATCATTCAAAGAAGTGGAGGAGGATCAAAAGAAACTTGAAAAATTGATTGAGAAACTAAAATCAATCAAACCGGCCATCATAAGTTTTCATTTCGGTATTCCTTCGAATAACACAATTGATGAATTGAGAAAGTTTTCGTTAGTGTTTGGTACCGCTACGTCCTTGAAGGAAGCTCTCCATTTAAGCAAGAATGGATTTGATGGTATCATTCTTCAGGGAATCGAAGCTGGCGGTCATCGAGGACAATTCTTGGACTCGTTTCAACCCCATTTAGATGAAGATTTATCAACACAAGCACTTTTCCATAAAGTGAAACAGAATTTGGGTAATGATGCCGTTTACATAGTTCCTGCTGGTGGAATCACCACTGCCAACTCAGTCAAACACTACTTAGATCATGGCGCTGATGCAGTTCAAATAGGTACTGCATTCTTAGCAACTCCAGAATCAGCAACTTCAAAATTTTACAGCAAGTTATTGGGTCAAGAATCAACGGTGATGACAGCTTTGATTTCCGGTAAACCAGCACGATGCATAAGGACCCCGTTCATTGATGATATTGTCAAGTCAAATCGATTTGAGTTACTGGAGTTGCCACCATATGGGTATGCTTATGATGCATACAAGAAACTAAAAGGGGAGCTTAGCTCCAATGGAGGTCCAGATATTGGGTTTTATCTAGCTGGACAAAACCAGTTTCAAATAAGCAAAGACAAGCTGACGCTAGAAATTATGAATGAGTTGACTAGTGGGTTGAGCTAGCCAATGAGTAGATTTGTATTTTATCTTTGTATATGTTGCGACAGCTCAAAATATCTATCAATTATGTACTTCAGATACTTTTTTGTTTCTTGTGGGCTCTACTAACATCATGATAGATATTGAAAATGCAAGGTATTGTAGATTTCGATTTTATAGACCCCTGCCTGCATGTTTTGTATTTGCCGCTTTGCAGCAGTACCGATAAGATATGAGTAATTTTCTAAGGTGAAAGCCGCTTGAGTATATTGCCTTGCAATGAGAAAGCGGGTGCCTGTCGGCTCATCCGCGGGGGTGGTATTACAACTTCGATGGTGCTGATACCAAAAAAGACCAAAAGTCACGAATTGAGATCTTCACTACATTGAGTAAAAGTTGTGGCAAAATTGTTGCATAATTGTGATCAAATCGACACCCTAGTAGACCAGAAAAGTACTTCAGAGCACAAATGTTGAGTGAATCTAGCAACCAAAAGAGTTCCTTCTCTCTGCAAAGCGTATACCAGAAATTACCCAGGCAAGATAATTTTTCATAAAATTAACTCCTTATCTTTGATTAATAATTGGACCTTAATTACGTTACACAAACGCACCTTTTTGACAGTGTTCTTATTTACAAATTGGCTACTTTAGGCGAAAAATTTCAGCTCATCTTTACACAGAATATATACAGACAAAAGCTATGGACCTCATCTCAAGCAATAAACAATGGATGTGACTCAGTGATGGAAGACTTGAATTTGCCGTGCGAACAAATGGTACGAGCTGAATCGTTGTATATAAAGTCAACCATGTTTGCGCTTTCTGTGTACTTTCTTCGTTCTTCAAACAACCAACAGATCCCATGAAGTTTTCAGCTAGCATTTCACTTGCTTCCATAATAGCAACAGCTATATCTACACCCATTCTCAAGCGTGAAATTAACTCAACAGCTTTAGAAGAAGATGTCCTTGACACTTCCAACAATAACATCCAAACAGCGTATGGGAAACCATTTGCAGTATACCAACCAAAGGCATTTATCGTGTCCATGTTTGAGCTTGAAAGAGATCCATGGTTGAAAGCAATGGACTTTGTCCACAATATTACCATCCCGGGCTTGTCTCCAGTATACCCAACAATCCACTGCACCACAAACTACACCATTTGTCAAGTCACTACTGGTGAAGGAGAAATCAATGCTGCTAGTTCCGTTACTGCTTTAACTTTAAACCCGCTATTTGATTTAACAAAGACATATTTCTTGATTGCTGGTATTGCCGGTGGTGAGCCAGAATATACCACTTTGGGTGGGGTTACATTTGCTAAATATGCTGTACAAGTTGGCTTGGAGTATCAGCTTGCTTATGAAGATTATCATGAGACAAACTCCAATTGGACTTCAGGGTATGTTCCATATGGTGCCACATCGCCACTTGAGTATCCGGGAAACGTTTACGGAACAGAAGTGTTTGAAATTAATGAGAAATTGAGAGATAGAGCCGTTGCATTAGCATCAAATGTTACTTTAAACAATGGTAATACATTGAATAAAAAGTTTAGAAAATTATACAATGAGACTGCTGCTCGTGGTGATGCCAAAGTTGTCAAGTGTGATGTCTTAACCAGTGACAATTATTTCACTGGAAAAGTGTTGAATGATTATTTTGGCAACTTGACTAAATTATTAACCAATGGTTCAGCTACTTATTGTTCAACAGCTCAAGAAGATAATGCTACATTGGAAGTATTGACCAGATTAGACAAGTACGGCTTATTGGATTTTGAAAGGGTTATGGTGATGAGAACGATTTCCGATTTTTCGAGACCACCAGCATCCATGAGTGCTTATGAATATTTCTTCAACAGAACTGATGGTGGAATCGAGGCTAGTTTGGATAACTTGGTTATTGCTGGAACTCCAATCTTGCATGATATTATCCACAATTGGGAAACGGTGTATGAAAAGGGACACAGGTATGCAGCTGAGAATTATCAAGGTGATATTTATGGTACTTTGGGTGGTACTCCTGATTTTGGGAAATCATCTTTTGAAGTTGCATAAGCTTTGCTAGAGAGACACTTTGTGTACTCATAAACATAATAGACGTCGTATTTCCAATGCACTTAAGATAAGAGGTGTGGTATAATTGTAGATGGAGATCAATAGCTTACGATAAAGAAAAGAATCATTAAACTACCTTACAAAAAACCACTATACTACAGCATCAATTCATGGCTTATCTTGTATGCATGTTGTAGCTTGTGCAACGAAGAGATGCGCTTTCGTCAAAATTGGGCAATAACCAGAAAGAAAAAGAAATTTAGATTTAAAATTTTTTAAATTTTCGCAATTTTGTAACTTCTGCTCTGTATTTTATTTTAAGACTCATCTTCCCCTACACATCACTTCTGCAAACATCAGAGATACATACACTTTTTTTCAATGACACATTCAGATAGAAGTCACCAATTCACTCATTCAGATACCAAAAGAAGGGCGTCTGTGGTGTATGGCTCAGTTGGTAAAGGTGGTCTTTATATACCTTCAGACTTTATTGGCTCGTCGTCTAATCGTCAACAGTTCCAGGATGATATAACAGCAGATGAAAACTCCCCATTGCTTGATATACAAGGGACACAAGCTGCAGTCGTGGATTCTAATCCAAATCCTTTCAAGAATAGACGAAAACTGAGCGTTGTCGCTCGAGAATTATTGGAGCAGGAAAGAGAGTTACTACAAGAGAATCATATTGCAGTAGACGACTTGAAAAGCGATGACGAGGTGAGGGACGCATTTGAAGAAGCAGTGCAGAATAAACAAATTGAGGTGACTACTCCACTTATCGAGTTGAAAACATTGATTAGCTCAGCCATACCTTCAGTAGTCACATTTCTTTTGCAATGTTCACTTTCCACGGTGTCTGTTTTCAGTGTTGGTCACATTGGTGCAACTGAGTTGGCAGCTGTTTCAATGGGTGCCATGACGGCGAACATAACTGGTTATGCCACTATACAGGGTATCGCTACTGCATTGGATACATTGTGTCCCCAGGCATTTGGTGCCAGGAAATACACCATGGTTGGAGAGTATTTTCAAAAATGTACTGCTTTGATTGCGGTAGTTATGTTACCAGTCTTGATTGCATGGGTGTTTTTTGGCTACGATTTGATATGTCTTATTGTTCCTGATAAAGAGACTGCTAAATATGCTGCACAGTATTTACAGTATGTTTCCATTGGTATACCAGCTTACATTTCGTTTGAATGTGGGAAAAGATTCTTACAAGCTCAGGGAATTTACAACATTGGTGCTTATGTGTTGCTTATAGCCGCCCCATCAAACTTGTGCATGAACTGGTACTTGGTTAAAAAGATTGGATACATTGGTGCGCCAATTTCGGTGGCAATAAACTACTGGCTTATGGCCATTGGATTGTTTGTTATGACTGTGTTTTACGTCAAGGCAGAAGATACCCCAAGTGGATTTCATCCGTTGAGATGTTGGGGAGGACTCAACATCAAACAAGCTTTCAAGGGATGGGGCAGATTAATCTCGTTGGCTATTCCAGGTCTTGTTATGTTGGAGGCAGAGTTTCTAGCATTTGAAATATTGACATTGTTGGCATCATACCTTGGCACCAAAGCGTTGGCTGCACAATCAATTGGGACAACAATGGCATCATTAACTTATCAAGTCCCATTTGCTATTGGAATTGCATCTTCGTCAAGAATTGCCAACTTTTTAGGAGCTGGGTTAGCCGAGTCAGCAAAAGTCACCACTAAAGTGTCTCTTTGTTTTGGATTGGTGATCTCCATGTTAAACTTTCTTGCATTATACTGTTTCCAAAGACCAATTGCCAATGCGTTCACCAAGGATCAAGATGTCATTAACATTGTTCTCGAAGTCATGTGGCTCATTGCATTGATGCAGATATCCGATGCCATGAATGCAAACTCGGCAGGTTGCTTAAGAGGACAAGGACAGACAAAGATTGGAGGTATTGTCAACTTGGTTTCATACTATGTGGTTGGTCTTCCATTGTCAATTTATCTTGCCTTTTATTCTCCATGGAAAGGATCATTAGATGGCTTGTGGGTGGGGAGTACAGTTGCATTGACAATTATCGGAGTGGTGCAGAGTTACTACGCATTAGCTGCTAATTTTGATCACTTATGTGAGGAGGCAAGAAAAAGAACATCGACCCAAGAGGTATAATATATTTAAATATAACACACATTAGAAAGCATCAACCATTAATCCACCTTTCTTTGGTACATCAGCTGCGGTTAGTCTTGGCTTACCCGCTAACAATTCTCTTCTAATCTCTGGACCTATAGCATGGTGGAATCTTTGCCTTACAGTTTCAAGTAAGAAATCTCTTTGATCATCAGTGATGTCATTCTTGTAACGTTGGGCAAATGACAAAAACGCTTTATGCCATACAACTGGCAATTGTGGTGCTTTCTTATCGTCGTTTTCATCAATTTGCATTTGATCTTGTGCTGCATTTCTGAATCTCATGAAATAGAAAACCAACTCATCCAAAGTTTGATAAGGGAGCGCATATTTCTTTTCAATCAATACTCTGATAAACACAGTGGTGGCTGGACTGAAATCTCTTTGTAGTAATTGAGTTAATGCAACTGATGAGTGCAAAACTGGAACTGAAACTTTTGTTAATACTGACGCAGCAATAGTGGCCTCACGAACTGAACAATATCCATCCACCAATGGTAACAAAAACCCCTTGAAAAATGCACCTGGTTTATACAATGATTTCTTTAAAGCACGATAAATGTGGTAATTCAATGAATGGTCATCGGAATCTTCAATTGATGTTCTAAACTTCTCTAAAAGTACTGATTCCACAAACTTTTGTGCTTCACTGGCGGTCAAATTGGAAACAAACAACTTTGTAGCTTCATATGTAGCGTGAGGAGTCCATTTCTCTGGGTTTGTAACGTACAATACATCCTGCCAGTTTTTCAAACTCGGTAAAATCTTAAACAATTTTGGTAATTTACCATGGGTGTAAGTAGACAATATCTGACCAATTTTTTCATACGCCATAATGACTTTTGGAGGTAGTAAAACTGCATCTTCAGGTCTTTCAGAAACCTGTTCTTGTTGTTGCGACTCTTTTTCTTGGATTTTTGCAAGAATCTTGTCGGCCAAGTTTATACTTTGTCCATCGGCAGTAGGACCATTACTTTGAAAGTATTTATTGAATAGCTCTGCATCTTTCTCGTCAACCTCAATCTCTTCCTCGTCGTATACAACCTCCTCCTCCTCCTCCTCTTCTTCTTCTTCTTCTTCCAAGTCGGAGTATTGCTGATCATCTTCTTCTTCATCGCTACTCACATCTTGTTGCTTAAATGCTTGTGCAAAGCTTGGAGCTTGGGCTTCTTCTTCATCTCTTAACTCGTCTTGTTGCTCTTTTGCCAACTGTAAGATCTTTCTCGAACTGACGGCATCCAAGTACCCTTCCCCCTTCGGTTCATTTGCTTCACTGGTTCTGGATTTTTTATTCTTTGCGTGTGCTGATCTAGGCGTGGTTCTCAAGTTACCTCCCTGAGAAGAGATATCCTTCAAAAGAGGATTATGACGTTGCTTAAGCTTATCGTTCGCTGATATTTTCCCCATCTCTGTGATTTTGTTGTGCTAGCAGGGTTCTACATGAAGATTCGAAAAAGTTTATCAAAAAAAAAAAAAAAATCAAAAAAAATGTCATCTCATCGCGTTATACACAATCATACGAAATCTTGACAAACAAGGAAGAATACACCAATTGTTCACCGAATAAATCATTGAGGTATAAATACCTATACCCTTGTTTGAGGTAGCCCAATTTGGCAACTAGTAGACCCAAAGGATGCGCATCTTCCATTTTGTCAACGTTGGAAACTGTATGCACAACAAATTTGACAAACACTAAATCGAGAGATCCTGTGATGGTTCCACTAAACGCTTCATTCCAAATGGGATTGAACCCATTATCAGTGATTACTCTGGTCCTTCCAGGTTCCATAGACGATGAATTCCAATTGAGTTTATCAGCGCCTATTATCTCACATGAAACAAATGGGTTAATCACATCATCGGTATCCTTCGGCTTCAGCAATTGATGAGCACCGATTATACTTATATTAAATCGTATTGTTTTTGAAGCTGGTTGAAACATTTTGAAAAACTTGGAACTCTTGATAATAGGTTTTCTCAAATGTGTCGGCTTCAAAACATAACCTTCCTTGTTCACTCCCTCAAACATTGCTTCATTTAGTTGCTGCCCGAGATCATACGTTTGCCAATTTGTAGCCACCATCTGTACCCCATGTTCCCAATATTTTATTGGGTTAAAGTTGGTTGAAGTGACTCTGTACCCTGATGGATAAACCCGCACAAAGTACTTTCGGTTATGCTTGTCTAGTGACGTTTTCTTTACCTCGTCTTTCATCATCTTGTTGATTGTCTTTTCACTGAGGGAGAAACAGTGATTGTAGATTTTCGATTCTGGTAACGAAAAGTTACGAAACTTGATACCTTGTAGATATACACCTAATTCACTGACTTGATCAATGACTTTAGGAGCTTTAGTCTTTCTTCGTATGCTAAATGTTTTCCCTGAGGGTTTGGTGGCTGAATTGTCCTCCGAATACGAAGTGGTAGTGGTGGATGTGGTAAAGCTTCCTTCGTCAGTTTCAATCAAATCTTTAAACGGACTGGTCTTTTTCGCCTTGATCAAAAACTTGTATTTGAGCTGCTCAGGAGAGGGCAAAGTCGAGCTATCATCGATGGTGGATGTAACAAGACTGGACCCCAATGTTTCCTTCAAAGTCTTGACGACTTTCATTTGACTAACAGGTGAGCAATTTATTTCCAAACTGAGAATCAAAGGATACGGCGATGTTATAAATGCAAATTTTTGGATTGTTTTAACAACATTGAAAAATTTGATGGGTTTGGTGAATGTCCTTCCATGGTTGACTATTGGCTCTTGTTCAGTGCAATCAGTGTCTTCTTCATTTGAGCCATCCCATATATCTATTTCAATACATCGACAGCCACGTTGAAGCGCTCTAACGTATCCATCAATAGACGAGTCACCCCCGACTTGCCTACCGGTTAAGTATGTGTTGTGCGATGATGATATGTAGTAGTCTGTTAAAGGATACGTATAATAACTGTTTGTCTCAATGTCGCGAATTGGGTTTGCATGGCTGGACAATAGGTACGAGTTTAAATCGTCCGCAGTCCAATACTTGCCAGTTGCTGAAAACTGACTAAAAATGGAATCCATTGCAGTTTTGTCTTGTTTTTCATGCTGTACACCTAAGTAAAAATGTTCAAAGTCCAATCGATTCATTCCGAGGGAGCTATCAGTGCAGCTGTTTTCCCAGAGCGTCATGATGTCTTCTCTCCGCTTTAGTATGGATATAAACTCTTTAAATTGTTCAAAATTGAGCCCCTTTTCATCAGAATCCACTGACTCGATATGCGCCTCAAATACATTGTTGAATATACTTTCCAAATACAGTTTATTGATACTAATACCAAGACGCCTCGCATACTTTAAAATGTCACTAAATGTGAGAAACTCCTTGGTTTGTTGCTTTTGCTGAATGGGAACCTCGCGATTCAAAATCATCTTCATGTGTGCCTCATCCAATTCATTCAAATCAACAAGAAACTCAGTTGCAAGGTGATGTCGCAAATCCCTCATTGTAACGTAAGCCAGATTTAATCGCTTAAAATCGTGCTCAGTATCAGCAATCAAATGAAGCATTTTCAAATTACCTTTTCTTCTATTAAAATAAATCAATGTAATCCACCTAGTTTCAAACTCTTTTGATATTCGTAGCTCTTCCCGGTAGTTGGAGCCTTTCTCGTGGGTGTACACAAACTTGATATCGTCAACGGTGAACTCGTGCACTCTTTGGCTTGACCCATGCATCGACAATCGTTTATTACCCTGAGAAGCTGGATTTGGAGCTAGCTTCCAAAGAAAGGAAAAGTTTACCAAATCAATAAATAATAGGATGCGTTTCTTTGATTTGTGTGACACTTTAAGTAACGGTAGGCCATCTGTTTGGAACACACTAGGGATCCTTAATTGATCAATTGATTTTGTTATGTTGGAGTCAGGGACTAGAGTTTTCACCTCCTCATCATTTGTTTCAACTAGGGAATCACCGGTTAATTGTTTCCCTGAGAAAGAGCTTGAAATTGATGACACTGTACCAGATGAGCCCACACTATCGCTAGACTTGTTGCCACTCAAAACGCGCTTAATAATACTTTTCCCACCAACATTCTTCACCACAGCTTCACTGTCATTAGACCTTAAATGACTGAATATATTTGGCAAGTCAGATATTATTGGTGATGAGATTCTCCGTAGTAGACTTTGTGTGGAGTCGGAGGATGTATTTAAAGCGCTGGAACCCTCATCGCCACTATCGATTGATCTTACTCGATGTAACTCACTGGCTAAGCTCATGCCTGTACATTTTTATTGATACGGACTGGGTTGTAGAAAAGTTGGGTAGTTTGGGAGGTTGATTTATTAGCAGAAGTGGTGGTGTAAGTGTTGACGAGACAGTGATCTGTATGCCATGGTATTTAATGATTCGTAAAGGATTGCAACACACAAAAAAGGGGGAGACCAAAGTCGTGTAAGACGAAACACGTCACGTGCTATATTACAGTGCACTCTTTTAATGATTACGCCTAGTAAGTAGGGATGTAAATAACAACTAATTTAGCTACCCAACTCGACAAAAATGCAAAGAACAGATAGGTTCAAGTCCAGTGAGACTGCTCAAGGTTTACACAGTTGATAAACTGCTATAAAAATTTGCTATAAATAATCTAGTGACCTGTTCTACAAACAATAACGCAATCTCTAAACTTCCTTTCCTGCCAATAGCACCGATTGTATTTGTGTTGTATGGAATTGAAGTATTTTTTATCGACCTTCACCTGAATGTTAGTTTTGCTATTATGATGAGCATCTTCAAGCTGACGAGGAATCTGTGCAAAGTTCAACTTTCCAAATCCCAAGTTTAGTGATTTCAAATGTGGCATCTTCTCAATCCAGTCACTCATGTACGCAAGGGAGGTGCACTTTTTGTAATAATGGAGTGAAAACTCTTCTACCGATTGTAAGTTGAATATACTAGTGATCCACTCTATAGGAAAAATTTGGGGATGGGCTTGATCTTTTTCCAATTTTAAATATATATGTAGCGACTTTGGAGCAATTTTGTGGCACTCAGTCATGGACTCATTCAACTTCTTCCTGAGGACAGTAAAGCTTTCTAATGCCATATCCATCTCCACATGCTTCAAATTGCGTAGAAATTCGTATCTCAAATTAGAAATGAGCAGAACCGATTTTATGTCTGAACCACAGCATGAGCGAGTCACCAAGCAGTCCAAACCAAGGGCTGCGTCAGGCTCTATTTGTGTGCTGTCAGTGAACATAACATCATGTAACTGCTTTGAACTGCAACTTTGGATATTGACAAAATCTAGCCACAAATATGTATCATGATCCAAATTTCCCGTCCAAACTTTTAAACATCTCACCAAGTCCGGGTAGTCGAATATGATGTCGTTAATCGCGTTGGCGTCAAAGATGATGTATTTTTTCAAGTACTTTGCATCTATGAATTTGCCAAAATTTATATAGATCAACTTGCCATATTTCATCTCCAAGTCAAATTTATGTCCACATCGTGCGTTTCCAATCCCACTTTCACCTAATAGGCGATAGCATCTTTTGTAATCCATGTAATTGAGCCATGGTATCGACACGTCCGATTGCTGGTTGAGTAAACACTCTTCGAATGGGAGCACTTGAAGGATGAGCTCTAGGGGTAGGTCTCGTAGTTGGAGCTCTCTGCCCTTCATGATATATGGTACGGTTTCTCGTAACTCATGCTATTCAAAACTGGATTCTCATTGGAAATGTATATAAGTTTCATTTCTCCAAGGATGACGGGACGGGACGGGTGAAGCCACCCCTTGAGATGCGGAGAGATAGCAAAGTTAAAAACTCATTCTGTTATACCATTTCTCCACATTTCACAACAAACAAAATCAATTAGCAAAAAACGTTTGTTGCCAATAATTTGTTAGCACTTTGTAGTAATATTTTTTACACGTAAACTGATTGGGTTGAACGGGGTTAGTGGCATTGCTTGATGAGGGGAAGGCTCAAATTCCAAGTGAAGTTCTTTTTTGAATGTACCCCTCGAATGAATCGATTTTGGTCACAAGTTTTTCTTTATTGAGGAACAGTTCCCCACCGATACCACCAAGAGGTTACCGTATTACCTTAAAGCTCAATGCCAAACTATACTTCATTGCCCTATCAAGGTAAACTTTGTTGGACTGCATGCTCTTAGATAATCCAAGTCACAATTACACGTCACACAAAGTACGCGGATAAGCGTTTGCGTCTCGCTCGCCGCCGCAATCACAAAATGCAAGATGTTGCAGGTACGAGGATATTGTCCAACATGGGCAACATGCAAGGCAAATACGGAATACACAAAACTTTATTGTGGCACTACAAACAATCCCCGTAATAAAGACAGCGCCTTGAGATGGCAGACTCTTCTCTTTGTAGAGTGTCCCAAACCCACACCAATCTGGCCCTACCGACATCAGTAAAGGCAGCTTTATCATTGTCAGAAGAAACGCCCCACACTGCTTGATGATAGGTGTTCATCACTTCATTGTACGATTCTATTTCAACAATGATCTGAACAAGATAACCCTTTGTATCAGTGCGAGGTGCAACTGGCAACAAAGTTACATCAAACTTCCATATGAAGATATTGATCGACGTGACATGAGCTAGCTTGGCAAGTTAATCCCTGGTGTATTCGATTGTAGTTCTTGGAACATAGTAGTGTAAAGAAAAAGTCGATAGACTTTCAAAACTGCAAAGATTGGTGACCCAGCCAACGGGAAATGACCTTCAATATCAAGGTATAGTAATGTGCCTTGGTTCTTCGGGACCAACTCTGAAAAACGAATATGCAACTTCTTGGAAACTAGTTTTGAACAAGTCGAAATATTTTTTTGCAATGCCCATTAGATCAAGATACTCGGAAACAGTTAAGTGAAGGGCCAAATCTGTCAATATTCAAAAAATTCTGCTGAATTGATTGTTCAGCTCGCACACTGGTTGTGAATTTGAAAGTCACCAAAAGATGGTCACCTAACCGTAAAGCATTGGACATCACAATTCAGGCAGTTAGTTCAAGCACAGAACAGATTTTGAATATTACAACTTGGGGTAACCACGAGTACTGAGGTTTTTCGAAATTTTCAGTCCACAACTTGAAATACTTGAAACCTCTGGCAAAGACATCCACTTCACCATCTAATACACCAAACGAAAACGAACTCTAGGAACGTTCATAGTCTTTCACCTCTTACTTGTTGAATATGATATATCTTTTGCGATCCTCAACAATAAATTCCAATCCGGGGTTAATCATACACATTTGGTGCCTATTTTCTGGCAAAAACAGTTACCTTTTTCTGACGAAAATCCTGCCAAATGTTCAATTACAAATTTGAATCTTCTGTGAGGAGGTAGGTCATCAACTAAACAAATTCCAAGTAACGATCAAACCTGCAAACTGTAATCCTCAATGAGAGCGACATTGGCAATCAACTCAATTTGCAAATCAAGAAGGTTCTCTCTCTTCCCAAACATGTGAGAGCCGAATCTTGTGTTGGACAGATACATGTGATAGTTGATACGTTTTGGTTCCGAGTAACGGTCAGTCTGACAAAAGCCTGAAATGCAATTGTTTTCTCTCGTGGAGATGATCAATTGAGTGTTGGACAATGTGATTTGTAACATGTAGAGATTTGGAATGAAGGAAAATGCAAAAATTCCGAGCAATTAATAAACTACACAAAGATGGAGAGCACCATATATTTTCAATCTCACTTGATTCAAACCAAACGTGGACTAATTACCACCTTGTCTTTGTGTTAAATCATGGTCTCTCACCGTAATACTAATACAGTTAGCTTTACTCAAAGCTACGAGGCAGCCAGGAAAACCAATAATTGATTCTGGTGCAAAGTAGGTAATGACGAAACACATGATATTTGTTGGTTAAAACATATCAGTGGCCCACTCTAGTGTGCTTGGTTAATGCTAAGAGAAGATCAGGAAGAGTTAAATATCCTTTATTGAGTTGTACGGAACACATTGGAAATTTTTAGTATAGAGCGGATATTCTGAGGAACAATGAAATGAAAAGATTCGTGGTTAGATTGAATATATACTGTACTTATCTAGTGCTTAGAGAGCAACGACTGTATCATACAGGCTGTCGTGGATTGAAGTACTGAATTACGAGAAAGTGCGATATATTACGAATGCGAATTAAGTTCCATCAAAGTTTAATTTTCTGTCGCGTCTTTGGTCTTTTTCCATACCCGTAAAGTATAACAGCTGATTCAATGAAAAGAGTTTTGAAATTACTGTGCCACCTACGTGACGAAATTAAGCATACTCTTCAACAAGCCTGAGTAAAGCATAAATAGCTAAGCGGAGTGCAAGTGCTACATCCGTTAGGCTTTATTCTCGAATCAACTACATAAAACAGCAACTCAATCAAAAAAACACATCTTGAAGTTCCTGAGTATTAATTGGAATAAATACACTACTAAACCTTGGTAATTAGGACCTTTAATATCGTCTGTAATGTTTAATAAAAGCTACTTTCGGCGTAAAGTGGCAATAATAAACTGTAAGTGTGCTGTGATAAAGACACATACGCAAGCTAGTATGAAATAAATAAGTAGAGAGATGACGTATATTACAAAAATATGACATAAAAGAGTGGTGTCACCTATGACAACTTGAAAAGTGAGCCAAAAGGATTTTTGCAACAAAGCTCATGTACTTTATAACAATTGTAATGTCGTGCCATTTATGCTTTAGACACTTAAAATCATGTGGATACACACGAGGTCATACCCCTAACAACTTCGAGTGTCCTTCTACTTGTCCATTCGTGCGGGTTGAATATTTGACTTAGCCAGATATTACTTACAGATCCTTTCACCACTATCTTGAAAATTATTCAAGATGCTCAAAGAACGAGATGTCAGTAATGTTGTGAGGTAATAATGCTGCAGCCTCATTCATGAAGTATAATACGTGATGGCATTCAAGAAACGTACTGTTTGTGATTCAATGAGGACACCATGTAGGATTGTGAGATGATAAATGGCGAGATCTCATACAGTGTGTCAATTGTTATAGGTGAGATACTGCGTGATACCAAGAATCAGTGTGTACAGTTTTGCGTGTTCGCGCGGAAACACTCGCATTGAGAGGCTTTTGCATGTTGTTTTCCTGATTATCTTTCTTACAACCACACGTGTTTGATGATTTGAATCCCTCAAACACTGAAATGCACATTTGCTGATGAACAAGTTTCAAAAAAATCCCTCTGTCACGAGTTAAAATTAGAACAGACAACAGTGCACTCTAGGATTAAGTCTTTGTACTATTGTTCACCCGATTTGACAAGTAATGGAAAAAATGAAAACTTTGGCGTCGTAGAGTACACTAAGAAATTTTAAAAAGGTAACCTTATAAAGTCCTCATCACATGTAACAAACGCACAAAGACGCCTTGACTTTTGTTTTACAACAGGCTCTAAGCTGGTGAGATTTACACATTATTATTCAAAAAGCCTGTTTTTTGCAAGTTGTTCCAAAAAGTTGCGCTTTTCTTACGAACTGGCCAATATTGAACATACAAACAACTGAAACAACTTGAGGTGAGGAATGCACTAGGAAAGGCCAAAATTTGGGCTGGTGGTGTTGTAAAGAAAGGGAAGCAGGGAGTGAATTGACTCCTTAAACGATTGGCTCTCAATCAATAAAAGTGTGAGAGAAGATGCAATATGTAATGTATATTATGCAATGTTTCTAAATTCGTCTTCAAAAAAAATAATAGAAAGCAGTTATAACCAAAAATAACTCATAATATTAGCCGACACAAAAGTGACTAATCTTTGTAATCATCAAATTCCTTTTATATTAAAATCGAAAACAGCGCTTTCATGGTTGTGGCTTCTGACAATCGTGAATTGAAGGCTTTAATGGTGACAGTAGATGGATTTATTTTGGCCACTTCAAAAACTACCCAATAAGGTTAGGACCTAAATATAAAGAGATGATGTTTCTTTTGTGTCGAAATTATTGCATATGAGGATTGAATAACTTAGACCAAAGACGGGTAGCACAAAACAATTATAAAGTTCACTTTGGAACGACGGCAATAGTATCACAAAATACTTGGAGCGCTATTGTCTTGTATTGTTCTCCTATTTTGTTCTAAAAGAACAACAACGCCATTTTCTCTACTTAAATGCATGTCAGATCGAAAACAATATGAAGCAACAAATGAATAGCTTCTCACCAATGGGTTTCTGTATAGGAAATGTTTTACTTTGTTTATGTCAACTAGGTTGTACTATTTTCATGATTGATGCCGCGTTTGTGTAATTATAATAATCGCATGTAGCTCTAAATAAAAGTAGCTTATTGTTCGCACCAAAACCTATAGTAAAAATTTTACAACTGCGTGTAAAATAAATTCGCATATGGCTCTGTAAATGTAATCACATCCACGATTCGTAAAATATCACAATCTTATGTATTTTACTATTAATAACAGAGGATTCCACGTACGATATATTTTCGCCTTTTAGTGAAAAAGTTTCTGTCTACAAATATTAAGTAGAGAGGATGTGAATTTAAAATAAGGACAATTGAATATTTAAATTAGTATAAAGTACTAATTTTTTAATGCCTCAGCTGCGACATTTAAATTGAATATGCTATACTAAACAATACAGTAATTTGCTCACCGTCCATGACTCCCACAGTAATTTGTACCCGATGAAGATGAAATTGTTGTTTTGTCTTATGACTTAGTGGATTCGAAACCGTGTCTTAAACACCTAAATGTCATGTTGATACTAACAAATCCTAAGACGCTGTTATAAAGTACAAAATAAAATAATAAAGTTAATTGCTATACACGAAATGTGCGTTTGAAGTAATAACTCTCAAAAAATGTTGATAATAATAAAATGGATGGCACTCATGCGCACAACAATAATAACAGAGTAGATAAAAACAAAATTAGAAAGTGTACAAACATTTTGATTATATTCTCCGTGGGTAACAATTACATTTAGTGAAAATAGATAGAATCTACAATGATAGAATAATAAGCTTAACAATAAATGTACCAAGTCCCGAGGATTCAAGCTCTATTCGAAGGGCATTGTCTAGATATTCGAGGGTAATTTCTAAACATATATACTTCTAGTGAAAATTTTCTTTCACGCCATCTTGTTTTCTAGCCTTCTACCAAGTCGTGTTTGTGCCAATGAACACAATCTCGTATATTTCAAATATTGTCCAGAATGGTGATTTGTTGCCAGCATTACAATTAATCGTTCACAAGTGTTGTCGTATTCAGTTAAACGAGTTACAAAATAACCAGAAACTTTATTTCGGTCTGTAATTCTTTTTTATGACATAATTTCCGTTTTCGGTTAGCAAATCATCAGGACAATAAGATATAGGAATGCATACTTCTATTGTTGGCATTGTAAATTTATAAACCTAATGGTAGTGTCTATTAAAAAATGATTCTTATAACAATGCGCACATTGTTGGGGTCGCATTTTTGGCCACTGTGTCCCCACTTCAACTAACTATAATGATGCGTACTTTGAAGGTTATGAGCGTTTGTCAAGTCTTATACATTTCATTGATTGAAGGTTCTTTGCTACCTTTGTAGTTTGGAAGTATTCCACAGAATTTGTTAAAACCAAAACTACGATTCGGCTAATCTGACACTTCTCTACAATGTCTTTGAAAATTCCGTTGAAGTAACGTAAAGTTGTTTTGGCTACACATTCTGTCAAATTACACACAATCCAATAATGGTAGCTATTTTTAGAAAATTTGGTATGACTGGGTGACAGAATTTTAATTTCTATTTCGAATAGTTATAGTTTTGTTTTTTTAGTAACTATTTTTTGTGTAAATTGTTCAAACATAATTCTTTCTACATTAACCTATCGAAACAATCAACCTGCTCCTGTAATTTTCCGTGCTTCATTGTTGTTGGGAGGTGACAAATATATCCAATACGGTTCGTATGCTTCATTTGTATATGTATAAGCCTAATTCTTCTCCCTCGTCATTGCTCATAAAAGCAAGCGATCCAAGTTTTTATGGCCATGCTCTACACCAAGGATTACAATCTCATGGTGAATGAAAATATAGTCTCACAGTTGCTTGCTATGAAGATCTCCTTTCCTTATCGTGTCCCCTTTGGACCTCACCAGGGCAAAGTTAAGTACACATCAGGCGACTTTGTGGGATGTTTTAAAGATCTAGTACAACAAGAACAAGAAAGCATCAAGATCAAAGTCCTGGGGGAGTGGTTCAATTACCACTGTAAAAGTGGTCGCAAGTTGAAATTTTCACCGGAGTTTGTCAAAGCCGTTTTACCAGAACTTGAAAAGGGTAAATGTTGCGGAAAAGAAACATTTCCGGAAGTTGGAGAGGATGAGAATCTTATCACAGTGTCAGAGGATGATGTGATTTCAACTGTGAGAGCAATTGTCGGGCACTTAAACTTGAAAACGATTTGTTGGGACCACCAGAATGTGCTGGATAAAGGTTTACGATCAACGAAGTGAGCTTCAAAGTTTGTACTTTGTACTTTGTTCTTAAGTGATGTGATTTTATACAAATATCCAATGAAAATTATGCCTGTCTCTCCCCCCCTGTACAGCGTTGAATGAGTTCCATATGACCTATTTTGTAACAGAATGGTGCCTCTTAAACTCACTTTCGTAACAAGCTTGCACCATGGTTGGTCATAAATGAAACATGGATATACTCCATGAGACAAACATGAATGTAAAATCGTACCATACAAACAAATCATTCAAGTAAAATGAATATACTCCTCTTTTATTCCATTTATTTCTTATATCCTTCAGTAGTTGTGATTCATACTACACGTTAATAATATAGATATTCTCTAACTATTTCGATGTAGAGACATTAGGTCCAACATAAAGCCACAGCCGCTAAATATTAACTTTCTTCTCGTTATAGTTACACAAGCGATCAATGACTAGCTTTCGATTGGCACTGGATGTAGGATCTTACGTTGAAGTATATAGCTTTGATATCACTATCATACGGCTATGTGAACATAACTTAATTAGGAATAGCAGGTTTTTGGATTTTTCAGCAGAACTTTCAACTCCTGAACTTAAATAGGATTTAAAACCTACCAATCATAAAGAAGGATAGAAAGAAAATAAATCGTACTTTCGACTCCTCTTTGCTAAGTACAGTTTTTGAATCTTATCCAAGAACGGCATGCAAATTTTCGCTCACACAAAGCGCCGGATATGAAGTTCGTGCTTCTTGAGTCGAGTATCAATCTTTGCGGCAATGAAGAAAAGAAGGTATGAACGAACGTGAAATTGTAAAAACAATTACTCATCCGATAAGTTTTAAATAAAGTGTAGAAACTTCTGCATTCCGACATGGCCCAATTCAAATTATCACTCATTCTAGGCATTGTGTCTGTGAGCTCCAACGAATGTGTACCCCATCCCCTCCTCATAACTTATATCACCAAGTTGCACAAAAAAGCACAGATCAACATCTTATAGCACCGCTTCAGTCGACATGTCGTTCAATCTACCGCATGAATATAGCCTTCATTCCAACTGTCTCCTATTTGAAAAAGATCTGAACTTTGAAATTTATCCCCGCCTTCTGAGGATTGCCATATTTCGCCGGGTAATAACATTGAAAGAGCCAGGTTCAGCAAGAAGACAGGAGTGGACTTCTTAGAAATGCGGCCCCAAAAACGCCACACATCATTTGCGTATGCCGATTCGAGTTTGACACTAGGCAACAGAATTTTGGGCATAAATGTCTGAATAACAAAATTTTCATTCCAGTCAGTTACAAAGCGCTTTTCATGGACTTTGATATCAACCGCAATATCATTCCATGGGCCTGGCATGGTGATATCAGGCAAGCTCATACGATCGTTCACGGTTTTCGTTACTGAAGTGATTGTGAGTACATCAAGATCAGGAGGTATACCTTGAGTTATTAGATGAGTCCAGCTTTTCAATTTTGAAGTAAAGTTTTCCAAGTACCATCTTATTCCACTAGCAGTGTTAACGGTCACCTCGTAACCACAAACCTGAGCTGCCCAAATATACTTCCAAGCATCCAATATTCCATACAAAGCCCCGCGATTGCTTCTCTCAATCGGTTTAGTGATTCGGTACCTACCGTTCGTAGGGTCCCCTGATTAAGTCAAATTCAATGGGTAACAGGCATATGGTGTTCCTATGTATGGTAATCCCGAAACAGTTAGAGTGTTTCGTTTCCGAAAGTAGCCACTCATATCATTATACTTGCAAGGTATTTTCCAAACTTTCGGTTTCGCAGCAACATTACTGTAGTACACGTAAGCATTTGATGTTCCATTCAACGGTACGTCCAAACCAGAAGCTAGTGATACACAAGTTGCCACAACAACTGCGGTAATGTACAAGGATTCTACGTTCGATTGTATGTAGTGCCATTCTTCGAGAGGTGTGCTGTCTGCAAACCCGCTATCAGAGTTTTTGAAAAAGGTGTATTTTCCGCGTACCGAGCCGAACCTTGGAAGACAAACTTCGACCTTTTCCATAAGCCACACTTGCCCCTCAGCACTATCAGGAACGACTGTCAATAGTAATTGCGATAAAACACATGCCGCAGAATAAAAGTGATAGTATAGGTGATTGTGAATTACGTACTTAGTCAAGGCCAGCCAAATGACACCTTTGTCGATCAGGGGGAGATTTACATGATGTTCCCCAAGATTCCAGTCATTCATCTCTGGAATGTTTCCATCAAACCGGTAAGCCAATCGATCAGCCAACTTGGGATAATCAAAGTCAATTCTGAAATTGGATTGTCTCTTCCATTTACCAGTAGCCATTAAAACAACTATAGCTTCAGTTCTCAGCAATGCTCTCAAATCGATACAATGAGCATTTACTCGTGGAATCATCAACCGAATGCTAATCCATTGGGGATAATTTGTTGGATCATCGCCTCCTGGCCAAGACCATGAAATTGGTTTATCAGCTTTCGGCAATATGATGTTAGGATCGATTTCAATGCGGCCATCGTCGTATTTGGGAAAGCTTCCCGCCGTATTCAACCCACCATGATCCTTTACGTCAGCCATCACATACAATCTAAGCAAATTAAACAACAATGCAACATGGTTGTCATACCAACCCCATATCATTGAGTCAATTTCGTGGTCGGCAAGTTTGTTGGGGGAAATTCCCACATGGCCTGCCAAGTAGCTCATGACTTGTTCGATATCAATGGAGCCGTCCTCGGCTAAATACTTTGTCGCTATACCCAGTAATGATGATTCTCCTTCCGATTGGTGACCTACAGTATTCCCTAACCACGAATACTTTTGTTCAGCGATAAAACTCCTAAAGTCATGATTTCTGTTATACTTGATATCAACAAAAACTGTGGTGTGTAGATTTGTGGTGCCGTTGGTACCTTATATCCCGTCAGCCAATAAGGGTACAACTGCATTGAAACAGTCGAGCTTTTTGAACATGGCTAGCTGATAAATTGAAAGCCGCAGTAATGATGGATATGCAAGGGAATTTTGGAACAATGTTTGAGTTCTCTAAGAGTGACGAAGACCTTGAAAGTTTGTAGTTTGAAACGTTGCCGACTATTGAAAAAGAAAAATCACCCAATTTTTCATGTAAATCTTAACAACTGCGCGCAAAGAAAAGAATGATAAAATATGACATGAAGTCGAAACTTACCACATTTATAGCCGCAATATATCGAGATATATTAGGCTGACAAAATAAGCTTGACTGGTATAATAGGGTTTACGATACTTTGTAAGGCTACAAAAAGAGGAACTATATTGCTGTTAAGGTGAGTACTTGTAAATTGGCTCTTGAGCAAAATGTTAAGCTAGCCACCCTTCATTATCTTGTTAATATGGTCTCAAATTCTTTTTTCGCTTCAAACAGTATGCGATTCCTCTTAAATACAAAGGAAAAATAAGCTACCAACCATTTTCGGAACAGAACAACGGTGAGAGATTTCTCCACACACATGCCAGTGTTATTACGACCACCAAAGTTTTTTTGAAGCCAGATGGTAGTGATCCCACAGGAAGCGTATAAAATGAAAGGGCAAGGTTATGCCTTGTCCACCACTAGGCCGTTGACAAGTATCAAATGAAATTTGTCAGTGATGAAAGGATTAATACTGAGGACAATCTTCGTTTGCTTAAATAATTCGACGAGTTATGGCAGAAATAGATGAATTAGATGTTAGAAGTGCATCTATGTACAGCATGAGCGATTATGTGCTTAATCTAGGAGTCGATTGTGACCATGGAGTTCAGAATTCATGAAACTAACCAATCGAGGTCTCTGATGTATGGAAGTTATCAATTTTGTGCGGTGATGGAGTATCTTTCTACGCGTGGTCGTATAAGACCTCCTTAAAATTTCGTTAAGTGCAAAGTGCTCAGTGCCTTCAATTTGCCTCCCCTTATCTATTAGGAAAATCAATGTAACCAATAAATGCCGCACATCGATGAATTTAGCTTGTGACTGGTTTGAATAATCCACTGGAAAGTTTCGTACTGAAAAGTATAACGATAGAAACCTCATACTGTTACCGGCATAGAAGCTAAACATTCCTTATCACATGATAGGTCAAGTGACAACTAGAACATCACAACCATTCTATTGAATCTGCATAACTCACATTCGTGTCAGCCATGCTATATACAAGTTTTGGCGCTCTTGCAAGTATCTATCGAAAAGTCCTCCGAGAAACTTCACCGAAAACAATTTTAAACCTTGTGGAGAGTGTGTAGTCTACTCTCCCAGTCCTTTCGAGGAGAGGAAAGGCCTACATCAGTACATTTACATGATGGTCTTAGTAATCGATCAATTTGGCGATGTTTGTTCCAAAAATAGCATCAAAAATCATTCAAAAGAAACGAAAGAGCGGTTAACAGTTTGTCATTATTTGGAAAAGGTAGGAGAGGGATCAAATATTCTGCAAAGGAATTAGTTGAGAAAATTGTTGGCAAAGGTAAATAGTTGCATTTGGGGGCCTTGTGACTAAGGGTCTCCCAGGAGAAAGATATGGCAGCTTTCAGAGTGCAAGCTACCAAGCAGTGATTGTACTTGCCTGGGTCCTGTTAGTATTATTGATCTGAGAGAGAGCTATGAATAACATAATACTAGTGAGATCATCTTTAAGAAAACTACAGTGATGGCTAGTCAAAACGATCGAAAGAGATGTTTATGCTTGTATCGAGGGAGCTTTTACTTTAGAATTGAGATTGACACGAACATGGAGGTACAACTTGAAAAAGCGAAGGGTGTTACTCAAAAGAGCTCAGGTATCAAATATTATTGTTACAATATATAGAAAAAACACTATTCCATCTCCCAATAAATTCCCCTCAGAAAGGCAAAATACACAGCAATGTTGAATTCGAGAAGATTTTGCCCTCGAACAAGTCGTCAAAGTCTCCATGTAACGGCTTTAGCAACGCAACCCCGTCAAAAGTGAATGCTACCATTATTCAGTAATATTGAACTGAAAAATACCATGGCGAACAAGCTATGGCAACTTTGTGTCAATTGTTCATCAAATTTTCCCTGAGCTTGCATTCATAATGACTGTTTAAACCCTGAATTCTTCAGGTATAAAGACTGGAGCTCTCAAGCCAATCATTAAACCACAATCAGCTCTTTGAACAGAACTCCACATTCCATTCAGCTCATTGCTGACGGGGTGAATTTGACGAATGAGATCGTCTTTTTGAATAACAATGTTTGAAAACCGCGGCGTACGTCTTCCTTTAATAAAAAAGTATTTACACAAAACAGAGACGTTAACGTCAACGTCAACGTCTGCCTGTACATTTGAGGATGTGTAGTCTGGGATTGTGATAAAATGGTATTTCCTTTTCGACAATGATATGATTTGAACCGCATCAATGTCATTGGGTATCCCATTCGTAAGAATGTGAGTCCAGCTGTTTTCGTTAGAAGCATAGTACTTGTAGTAGCTAGCTGCACTCTTTGGGATTTGAATATTCACATCATAACCACAAATTCGAGCGGTCCATGCGAATTTCCATGCATCCAATGCGGTATACAAGGCCCCGCGCTGATTCCACTTTAATGGCTTAGGAATTTTGAACAGGCCACTTGTTGGTGCCTCTGTTACTGTCAAATCCAACGGATAGCACACATACGGCGATCCGATATACGGTAATCCGGTCACAACAAGTTTGTCACCTTCCCTTAAGTAGCCAGCATCTTGCTTAAACTTGCAAGGTAAAGCCCAAACTTTGTTTTCACTGGTAATTCCCGGGTAGAAAACATAAGCGTTTTCTGATCCATTCAATGGAATGTTTAATCCGGAAGCGAGTGACAAGCAAGCTGCCACGAAAGTCTCAGGTTGTTTGATAAGATTACGATCCCTTTCTAAAACAATATTCTGCCGCCTATTCCGAGGGTTGTTATTACGAGCTGCAATCCCATAGGGTAATAATGTTGCCACCGATATTGCGGTGGAGTATAGTAACCCCGGGTTTGCTTTCAAATAAGCCCAATCTTCTAAAGCCGTTTCCTGAATGAGCGCAGCCTCTCCATTAGTCAAAAAGGGGTACCAACCACGCACAGAGCCAAATCTTGGAAGACCAACCTCAACTATCTCCGTAAGCCACACTTGTCCTTCGGCACTATCAGGAATCACTGTCAATAATAATTGCGACAAAACGCTTGCAGCTGAGTAAAATTGATTGTAGAGGTTGTTTGCAACAACATATTTGCGAAGAGCCAGCCAAATCACACGCTTGTCACTCAATGGAAAGTCTCTTTCACTTTTTCCCAGGATCCAATCATCCAATTCCTGAATGTTCCTGGTGTACCTGTACACTAATTGGTCAGCCAACTTTGGATAGTCAAAGTCAATTCTAAAGTTTGATTGCCTTCTCCATTTACTTGTGGCCAACAAGACAACAATAGCTTCGGCTCTCAGCAAGGCTCTCAAATCTATGTGAGGGACATTATGCTCAGGCAAATTCGATTGGGTGCTAGTCCATCGAGGATAGTTTTCGCTCTCTTTACCTCCAGGCCATGACCATGATATCTCCTCATCAGGTTTTAAAAGTCTAAAGTTTGGATCAATTTGAACATGGCCATCGTCATACTTGGGGAAGGTACCGGTCGTCTTCAACCCACCACTTTCTTTCAATTCTGCCATAACATACAATCTAATCAAGTTAAACAACAAGGCAACATGGTTGTCATACCATTCCCATAACATGGATTGTGTCTCATGGTTGATCAGCTCTTCTTGAGAAAGGGCAACGCGAGATTGTAATTCAACCATGACTTGGCTTATATTAATGTTGCCGCTTGGGGTAACATACTTGGTAGCGAGACCAGCCAAACTAGTCTCACCATCCAATTGATCCCCCTTTGTACAACCTAACCAGGAGTACCGTTGTTCGGCGGTAAACGATCTTTCAAAACATTTTCCGCTATATCCAATTGTCATGTTTATTTTGGAAAGCAACGACGTGGTGCCGCTTGTTTCAATTGCCTCGTCCAACCCTAGTGGCAGGACAGTAAGTCTCTGATTGAGTCTCTTGAACATGCTGGTGTCTTGATATTATGTGGAACGTTTTGTATGAAAATTTGACGAGGTTTGATTTGGAGAAAACAAAGGATAAAATTCCACCTTTATCGCCAAGCCGATACTTGTGAGCTGATTTGGCTAAATTTAGATAATCAATGCAATAAATTAGGTTATTGTGACAATATATAGGTGCGACTTGCTCTTCCCCTCTATTTTCTTTCATGTAACTAAAGGGTCCACGTTCTGATCCTCAAGATTGACAATAGCTTGAAACATAATGCTAGTATAAGTGATCTTTTTCCTGCAAGCAAGTGCCATAGCACACAGCACGCAGTTTCTTATGGTTGATTTGGTGTCTTGTACAAGAAAGGTAACATATTTTTGTGTGTATTTCTTAAGTCGTACAAAACGACTGTGAAGAAAAAAAATCAGGTATGGTGCCGTCTTTTTTGCACAAATTAGAGCACAAAACAATCTTTTGAATTTCTTGAAAGGTTTGTGTCAGGTGTTGCGAGGCTCAATTTTGTTATCATTTTTTGCTATACATGTCCGAAACCACTCAGCTCTGAGGTCTTCCTGACTTATTCAGAAAGAATTAATGAATGCTTTCTAGACCTATCCGACGAGCTTGAATCACCTGTGCTTGTTTTGGTAAGTCATGTTGGATTTTTTCTGTTGCGTGTCAAAACTTATTATTTCATGACATGATTTCACGTCGTGCATTACGAAGCCATGTACTAAAAATCTCATTAATTTACCTTCTGCACTGGAATTGGTGTTTTATTGAGTACATTGCAATAAAAGTAATCACCCTAAGGTGTGTGAGTGTATACTCTTTTGGTTGTTTCTATCGTACAGAGCTGTTAAGTAGGATCAATAGTCGGTGATCTTTTTCCATCTCTCAATCTCTCTTGCTCTCTTTCTTCATAGTTAGAAACCTTTTTTTTGTTGCGCAGACTTTTGTTGTAAATTTTACACAGTTAGGAGTAAGTGCATAGTCGCCTCCAGAGCAACCATTTGATTGGACAAACTTAAGAAAGTTGTATCGCCCGATAGCGTAGATATGCAACAGCCCTCAGTCAGATTTGGGTCTATCTTGCTTTATTGGAAGACTCTCAAAAGTTCCAGAGTTTGAAAATCGGCTTCCCTTGTCGTAAAATCACATTTCGTACCTCTGGCCACACACATGTTAAAAAACAGTCAATAGTGTGAATCGATAGAGCAAAGCTCGCGCAATTGGCGGGGGTCAAGAACTTCTGTTGAGCTCGGGAAATTTTGGAATTGAAAATAAATTGATTTTTGTACTTAAAATTTGCTAACAGATATTTGCGGCCAACTTTTTGATAATTTTGAAAAATTTCACAATTGATCTTAAGGCTTCGAAGCGCCATATTTACCCTATATAAGATCTCTTCCTTTTTAGCTCCACTCTTTATGTTATACCTTATCTACTTCAAGAGTTAGGAGTTGCAAGTTTAATATGGAAAAATGTCTGTTTTTCAACTTTGCAGTTTTTGAATACCAAAATTTTTGCAAAACAGATCAAACTTTGATATATCAATAATAGAGAATGAAGTTATACGATGGTATAATTGTATTCCCATCAAGTACAATAATGGTTGTGCAAGAGGTGTCTATGCACTTGCTTTTAACTAGGTGAAGTGACCATTTTTTGATTTTTTTCTCTGGCTGTGCGACTTTCAGGGTGGGCTTCTTTGTCTTTGCACAAGTCGTGCTGTATAGGTATGGACCATTTGAACCAGCATATTTTTCTCAAGCGCTTGAAAATATCAATTCAAAGGAGTATTTTCTGTACAACCTACATAGAGTTGTTTCTTCTATTTACGTGACAAAAAAGTCTCCCTCATTCTAAACACTGTTAACTAGTATGGCCATGTGAAGGAGTACTTCTTTATTCAATGGCCGCATTATTGTTATAGTAAACCATTCCAACTACACAAAAAAAGACATTCTGAGCGGGATTTTTATTTTATTTTTTTGTAAAAAAAATTCATTTTTAAGAATTATTATTTTTTTCGTCTTCATCTTCTTCTTTTTATACACAAAGCATGTTGTTCTTCTTTTTGCCTGAACTATGTTTCAACTAGACAACTATTTTCAAAGACAGTCTTCGACTAATCATGTTGCATCAGCTGTCACGTAATGGCACTAGCAGTTGCCAATTCTGGGATTACGACGACATCACCAAATGTGCTAGACTAAGATTGGACTATTACCCACCACTACTATTGACTATCGTGTCGTTTGCTATACTATTCGCAAAGTCCCTTATATCATATAATAAGAAAAGACGAGGAGGTCAAATCAAGTTACCCGATGATTCTCGTCCACTTTTGGCAACTACCGATAACTATGGAGCTACAAACATATCCACAACTGATGATCAAAAACTCACTAAGGAGGATTTAAAAGCCTTGCATTTTGACCTTGCTCGATTGCCAGATACCAATATTGATGGAAGTTCACATGGGTACGTTAAGGAGGTTTTCAAAAATACGAGTGAAAGTTTAAGGGTTTCCGTTGAGTATGTATTGGTGATACTATCATTGGGATTACACTTGTCTCCCTTGATCAACCGAAAATTGGGCAAAGAGTTCAGAAACACTCATGTTGTGCTTGCCCAACTCATTTTTTGGGTGTACTTGTTCATCATTGTAACAATAAGAGTCATTAATATGAAAAGAGTTGCCATTAGATTACCAAATTTGTGGATACATACTACAGCACTCTATTTTTTCAATATATTCCCGGCATTATTGACCTTCAGGTCAGCCTTGATTACAACAACATTAAACAAAACCGGTCGAGAATACTATATTTTCCAATTTGTTATCGCTGCTTTATTATTGACATTAAACTTGACTGCTACCGTCGGTGACAAACCTTCTCAATTGTACATTGTTCCTGGTGTTGAGCCAAATCCTGAAAACATCTCAAGTATTGCGTCATTTATCTCCTATAGTTGGTTGGACAAAATGGTATGGAGTGCATACAAACAACCTTTAAAACTTCGTGATATTTGGGGGTTACGAGAGGATGATTATGCTTTATATGTATTAAAAGGATTTGAAGCGTCGAAAACTACCTTGAGGTTCACTTACAAGATTTTTTTCCATTTCAAATATCTTTTCGCGATTCAAGCCTTTTGGGCAATTGTCGAATCCATGCTTGTTTTTGGCCCATCAGTATTGTTGAAAAAAGTGTTGGAGTATGTTGCTGACCCAGACTCAATTTCAGCAAACTTGGCTTGGACTTTTGTATTTATGATGCCCATTGTTAAAATCTTGGATTCCATTTGTTCTGATTTTTCATTGTTTCTTGGTACAAGAGTCAGTGTCAGAATGAAGGCAGTTATAATTGGAGAAGTTTATGCCAAAGCCTTAAGGAGAAAAATAACTGTTACTGAAACTACTTCCGAAGATACGTCTGTTGATGTCAAGAAAACGTCAACGAATGAAGACAGTGGCGACGGAAAGGAGTCAAAAACTACGTCTGAGCTGGGCACAATCATCAATCTTATGGCAATCGATGCATTTAAAGTATCAGAGATTTGTGGATACTTGCATTCCCTTGTTGGTGCAATTTTGATGATCATCTTTTGTACGGCTTTGTTGTACAACTTGCTTGGTTGGAGTGCCCTTGTTGGTTCCATGGCAATCGTGGTGTTGTTACCAGTAAATTACCAGTTTGCTCAATGGTTAGGAAAAATACAGAAGCAATTGTTGGGTGTTGCTGATAAGAGGATCGAAATATTGAATGAAACGTTTCAAAGCATCAGAATTATCAAGTTTTTTGCTTGGGAGGACAAATTCTTCCAAAGCGCAATGGATGTGAGAAATGAGGAATTAAAGTATTTGAAATATAGAGCTGCTGTTTGGTGTGCTGCATCATTTGTATGGTTTATCACTCCCACTTTGATTACATTACTTTCATTCTATTGTTACACGATCATCGAGGGTAACACGTTAACCGCACCAGTTGCATTTACTGCGTTGTCATTGTTTACCTTGTTGAGGTCACCATTGGACCAATTGGCCGATATGACATCGTTTGTTATCCAATCCAAAGTGTCGTTGGATAGAGTTGCTGATTTCTTGGATGAGGCTGAAACATCCAAGTATGATCAGTTGGCTCAAGAAAAGGGACCCAACTCTCCGGAAATTGGATTTGAAAAAGCCACATTGTCATGGAACGCACTGTCAAAATCTGATTTCAAATTGCGGGATTTGAATATAGCTTTCAAGCCGGGCAAATTGAATGTGATTATTGGCCCAACTGGTGCAGGTAAAACTTCGTTACTTTTGGCTCTTCTTGGTGAAATGGATTTACTTGGCGGTAAAGTGTTTTTACCTGGTATTATTCCCCGCGATGATGTGATCCCTGATGAGAATGGATTGACCGAATCAGTAGCTTATTGTTCACAATCAGCTTGGTTATTGAATGACACGATCAGAGGAAATATTACATTCGGTTCCCCGTTTAACCAAACACGTTATGATGAAGTCATTGAAGCTTGTGGATTGACACGGGACTTGCAAATCTTGAGTGCTGGTGATCAAACTGAAGTTGGTGAAAAGGGAATCACTTTGTCTGGTGGACAAAAACAAAGAGTTTCTCTTGCAAGAGCTTTGTACTCTAACTCTAGGCATTTGCTTCTTGATGATTGTTTGTCGGCAGTTGATTCACATACTGCTCTATGGATTTACGAAAATTGTATCACTGGACCTTTGATGCAAGGGAGAACGTGTATATTGGTATCGCATAATGTTGCATTGACTGCTCAACATGCTGAATGGATTGTCGTTATGGAGAATGGTAGAGTCAAGAATCAAGGTACGACTGAAGTTTTATTGGAATCGGGTGATTTAGGTGATGATGAATTGGTAAAATCATCAGTCTTGAACTCTAGAACGCAGTCTTCTCAGAACTTGCAATTGCTTGATGATAAGAATGCTGAAATGAAGGCCAAAGCTGCCACGATTGAACAAAAATTGAAAAAGCTAAAGAGTAGCGAGGATGCAGATGAGGAAGGGCCATTGATTAAAACCGATGGTAAATTGGTTGACGAAGAGAATAAAGCTGAAGGTGTGGTTAGCTCCAAGGTTTACCTCGATTATGCCAAAGTGTTGGGTGGCTGGAAAGTGTGGACTGCAATTTTCGTTACTTTTATCGCTTCGCAAATTGTGTATATGTATCAATCATGGTGGTTGCGAACCTGGTCGATTCATAGTGAAAATGACACTGCAATATTGAAGTCAGCAACCACATTAGTGGGACAAGTTATTGAGAGCTCTCATTTAGTTCAATTACCAGGAGTGCGCAATTTCATTGGTGCTGTTAAATACGTGCAATTCTCTGCCAACATGGTTGACCAAGTTGCTGAACAACATTCAACATTATATTACATTACAATTTACGGGATTATTGGATTTGCCTATGGTTTCACCGCATGTGTGAGAATTTTAGTAACATTTTTTTCCGGTATTCGGGCATCGAATCGAATTTTCAAAAGAGTGTTGTTGACAATTCTTCATGCAAAATTGAGATTCTTTGACAAGACGCCGTTAGGCCGTATAATGAATAGGTTTTCCAAGGATATTGAATCAGTAGATCAGGAAGTAACACCATTTGCTGAAGGGGTTTTCATTTGTGTTGTTCAATGTGTTTCAATCTTAATTTTGATTACATTCATTACTCCAGGGTTTCTTGTTTTTGCATTTGTTATTGCATTCTTGTACTACTTGGTGGGGTTTTTCTACTTGACTTTATCCAGAGAGTTGAAAAGATATGAATCCATTACCAAGTCTCCTATTCATCAGCATTTTTCCGAATCCTTGACTGGTGTTGCTACAATCAGAGCGTATGGAGTTGAATCGCGTTTCATGAAGCAAAACTTACAAGCAATTGATAATAACAATAGACCGTTTTTCTATTTGTGGGTTGCTAATAGATGGCTTTCTTTTAGAATCGATGTCGTTGGTTCATTGGTGATGTTCTTTGCAGGTATTTTTGTGTTGTTGTCAATTGGCAAAATTGATGCTGGTTTAGCTGGGTTATCGTTATCGTATGCAATTGCATTCAGCGAAAGTGCCCTTTGGGTTGTTCGTCTTTATGCAAACGTTGAAATGAATATGAATTCTGTCGAAAGATTGCAAGAGTACCTTGAAGTTGAACAAGAACCTCCTTATGAAGTGAAAGAAACCGAACCACCAACAAATTGGCCGGAAAAGGGACAAATTTCGGTCAATGACGTTTCATTGAGATATTCTCCTGATTTGCCTCGTGTGATCAAGAATGTCACGTTTGATATTGAGCCTTGTAACAAGGTTGGAATTGTTGGAAGAACTGGTGCTGGTAAATCAACCATTATTACTGCATTTTTCCGATTCTTGGACCCTGAAAGTGGTTCGATCAAGATTGATGGTGTTGATATCACTAAAATAGGATTGAGAAATTTGCGTCAAGCAATCACGATTATTCCACAAGACCCCACTTTATTCGCGGGAACAATAAGATCCAACTTGGACCCCTTTGAACAATACACGGACGCCGATATCTTTGCTGCTTTGAAACGAGTCAATTTGATCAATTCCAACGAGCAAACAGCATCATCATCATCAGCAGCAGCAGCAGCAGCAACCATGGCAGTTGCTGAAGAGAATCAGAACAAATTTCATGATTTGGAGAATCCAATTACTGAAGGTGGAGGAAACTTATCGCAAGGAGAACGTCAATTAGTTTGTCTTGCTCGATCATTGCTCAAAAACCCCAAAATCATTTTACTTGACGAAGCTACGAGCTCGATTGATTATAAATCTGATGCATTAATCCAAAAGACAATTCGTGATGAATTTGGATCAAGTACGATCCTAACCATTGCTCATCGGTTGAGAACAATCATTGATTACGATAAAATCTTGGTTATGGATGCCGGTAAAGTTGTTGAATACGACAATCCATACGTCTTGATTTCTAACCAAGACTCGTTATTTTATTCAATGTGTGAGAATAGTGGTGAGCTCAATAGTTTGATTGCGTTGGCAAAGGAGTCATATGTGAAGAAGAAGAATCAGAGGCACCCAAAGTAAATAGAACGTTTTTTTAATAGAGAGATTAATTACTATAACCCCTTGCATTGTAGGAATGTTTACACACAGCATAAACTCTATATATGCAGCAGTAGACCTGTCAAAGCTAATCTGGTTGAAATGACTTGGCTTCCTTGCGTCGAAACATTGCATTAGGGGACAATTCCTTCTTCTAAACATCATATGCTGGAACATTGGAAATATAGTGCGTTCCTAGTATTGTGCATTCCTAGAAATTTTGCAAATCCCAAAAGTTTATTAGAAAATAATGAACAAATCACGTGTATAAACCGTTGGCTCTATTTTAAAATCACTCTCATACCCTAAATATACTACCTTCAGAGAAGAAAAGGAATAGGAGGGGCAAGCAGAGGCAAAAAAGGAGACTGAAATAGGCCAACACCAAAGGTACATCTCGAGCTAATCCAAATCACATGAAAATTGCAAATAAGCATGGAAAATAGGCATCAAGATTAGGGTACCGATTCGAAGTAGAATTACCATATAATCAGGATCACGATAGCCAACAATAACTATCAAGAAAGCTAAAGATTATCTTTCTAAGACAGGTACAAACCGTAGATGCCAAGCACGAAAGTTTCTTAGCGAAAGAGATCCAAAAATTTAGGGAGGAAATTTTGAAAGCGTTTGCTAGAGAGCCATACGTTGAACGTAATTAGCCATATAGAATGATCGGAAGACATCCATGGATAGAGATGCTTTCGGCAATCAACAGCGCAGAATAAAACCTATAGAGTTTCTTTGTCTACCATTTAGGGTCTTTTCAAGTTCTATATTAACGTTGTGAATCGGGTATGAAGTCGCAGCACCGAACACCTGAAATATTGATAAAACGGGTGTCTTTTTACACCAAACTAGGAAATGAAGAGTTGCTGGGCGGATAATTAGGAAAAGAGCACATGTACATTGAACGGCAATAGCAAAGGGAGTTCCAATGTTATGGAAACAATTTCCGCCGCCGGAAAAAGGATAGAATATCCCTTTGGAATTACAAAGGGTAAAATACACACGAGTAATCAAATTGCAATTGACGACGACATGCTATGAGTTTACTCCGTAAGCATAAAAAGCTGGATCACTGCGGGTATTTGTTGTAATTGAAAGAAATATTAAGCTGAACTAGTGTTCCGAGAGCCACGACTGTATCATTCAGGCTGTCTTAGATTGAAATACTGAATTATGAGAAAGTGCGATATATCACGAATGCGAATTGAGTTTCATCAAAGTTTAATTTTCTGTCGCGTCTTTAGTCTTTTTCCGAACGCGTAAAGTATAACAGCTGATTCAACTAAGAGCCTTGAAACTACCGTGCCACTTACGTGACTGGATTGAGCATACTCTTCAATAAGCATGGATGGAAAATGAGTGGATACGATCGCTACACGAGCATTGGACCTGCCTCGAAAGAGTGACGTGAAAAGACAAACCCAGAACATATAATCTACAAAAAGGAAAGCAATAGAACTGAATAGTATAATAGTACAAGTTAAAACGTCCTTCTCATAAAGCCTTATGTCATCTGCTCATCTTCATCCTCATTGTAACTGCAATCAAATTCTTCCATTTGTTCACCACCAATGCCGAAATAATTTTCTTGTTCAACTTGATACTGATGATGAGTAGCATCATGAACACTTGAAAATGAAACGTCATCATCATTGTTATTCCGGTATTGGTCATATCCATCAACCACATACCCTTCAACTTCATTACTTGGGCTCAATGTGAATCGCGAATTAGATGAATTTGTAGCAACAGCACCAGTACTGTTGTGATTGTTATAGTCTCCTGATTGATTAGTGGGTCGATGGTACAAGGATTGTGGTGTATCTGGTGTTTGATATAGTTTCTCCACGGTTTCTGACTTGAATGAATATTCTTCAAAATTGCAATCTTCAAACTTTGTCACCGTTTCATTGGTTTTTGGGTCGATAAACTCACGTATTGATCCCCATGGCGATAATTTGACTGTTCCTCCATCTGGATGTATAAATTGTGGCCACTCTGTTGTTGAATTTATGGCTTCTTCTTGAGTCATATTCTTGTATCGCTGTTGTTGTTCTTGACTGAGTTCGTTATCATCATCGTTTCTTCGTTTACTATGGTGCGTGTTTGAGCTTTGTTGTTGGTATTGCTGTTGGTGTGTTGGTGGTGGAGTTATTTCATTTGCTGGGTTGGCAGAGAAGCTCATTTCGGCGCTGAATTGAGTATGTCTTTGGACCCAACTAGCTTTGGTTGTGAAAAAAAAATAAAAAAGAAGATTGAGAAGGAAGGAAGAGCGAGAGAAAGTGAAAAGCATAAAGAGTAAAGAGGGCCAAGAGAGAAAGGCTAAAGTCTATGTGTGGTACTGCATATAGTGTATGTACTGGCTAGAATTTCCTTTTCCAAAGTGGTAGCGAAGTCACATGATGAATTTTGAATTTCTTTTTTTCTGTTTTCTTTTTTCTTACTTCTTTCAATCTTCATCATCAACGTCGCAGAAAAAAAAACAGTGTCATGATTAGTTTTGCGACATTGTCACCAAAGTCGTGTAACAGCTACCAATGTGAGTTATAGCCAATTAGAAAAATTTATTTAGTAAAAGTAACAAATTTTCAAACCTATTCAATTGGTAGTCCACAGATACAAAGAGACTTCTATAGATCAACCTAATATTTATTCATCAATTACCACCACCACCACCACCGCAACCAACACTGCTACACCATGTTGAGGGCATCTAGAATAACATCACACCCCTTCATAAAAGCTAGACAATCGCTATTTTCCTCATCATGCATAAGGACCTACGCAGCTGTTCCAACACCATTACCAACAAATACCCCCAACAAACAACCAACCACAGCAAATGCCATCACACCATTGGGTAGAAAGCCCCAAAAGTACTCCGACCCACCAGGCATGTTTGGCAAGACTACATTCACCGAAGTCATGGATGAGACCAATATGATGTGGGATAAATCCGATGATCCTGATCAAGTTTCTAAACAAAATACCAAGATTCGTCATTTTACAATCAATTTCGGTCCACAACATCCAGCTGCTCATGGTGTTTTGCGATTGATTTTGGAATTACATGGTGAAGAAATCATTCGTAGTGATCCTCATGTTGGGTTATTGCACAGAGGTACTGAAAAATTGATTGAGACAAAGACTTATATGCAAGCATTGCCTTATTTTGATAGATTGGACTATGTGTCAATGATGACTAACGAACAAGTATTTGCATTGGCAGTGGAGAAATTGTTGAATATTGAAGTTCCTTTGAGAGCAAAATATATTCGTACTTTATTTGGTGAAATTACTAGAGTGTTGAATCATTGTATGTCGGTATTGACCCACATTATGGATGTTGGTGGGTTAACTCCATTTTTATGGGGGTTTGAAGAACGTGAAAAGTTGATGGAGTTTTATGAACGTGTTTCTGGTGCTAGATTGCACAGTGCTTATGTTAGACCCGGTGGTGTTGCTCAAGATTTACCTTCGGGTTTATTGGATGACATTTACATGTGGGCTACTCAATTTGGTGATAGAATTGATGAAATTGAAGAATTGTGCACTGATAATCGTATTTGGAAAGAACGTACTATAAATGTGGGTACAGTTACTGCTGATGATGCATTAAATTATTCATGTTCAGGAGTAATGTTACGTGGTTCAGGAATACCATTTGATGTACGTAAATCACAACCTTATGATGCTTATGATTTAGTTGATTTTGATATTGCTGTTGGTTTGAATGGTGATTGTTATGATCGTTATTTGATTCGTATGGCTGAGTTCCGTCAATCATTGAGAATTATATTCCAATGTATAAATGACATGCCTCAAGGTCCAGTTAAAGTTGAAGATTATAATGTATCTCCACCACCAAGAAGTTTAATGAAGGAAGATATGGAGGCTTTAATTCATCATTTCCTTTTATTTACTAAAGGGTATGCTGTACCACAGGGAGAAACTTATACCGCTATTGAAGCACCAAAAGGTGAAATGGCAGTTTATGTTGTTAGTGATGGAAGTGAAAGACCATATAGATGTAAGATTAGAGCTCCAGGGTTTGCTCATTTAGGTGCATTTGACCATATTGCTAGAGGTAATCTTTTAGCTGATGCTGTGGCTATTATTGGTACTATGGATTTAGTGTTTGGAGAAGTCGATCGTTAGGGGGAGAAGCTACGCCGGTTGTATAGTATTTGTAATAAACCCTATAAAAGAGTGTGTTGTAAACGTCTAGAGATTGTTCTACAACGTAATGATTGTAGAATATATATGTATTTGTGGTATTCTTCTAAAAGATGATTTTGTACAAAATATATAGTGAAGTACCAGCACCTAAAGCAGTGAATAATTTAGCAGCTCCCATCTGATCATCATTGTTGTTGTTACCACTACTATCGTATCCATAATTTGAAGTTTTCGGTTTCTGATACAAGTTTTGATAAGTTGCCGCACCTTGATAGTTTGTACTTTGACCATATTTGACATTGTGAGTATACTTTGGGGCATTGTAGTTGGATCCATAGCTAGCAGCAGTAGCACCACCACCACCACCGGAACCAGCAGAAGTTGCTGTTGCTGCACCATTGATTTCCCCAGTTTGTTCATTATATCCAGGTTTAATCATCTTGACATGACGCAACAAATGTTTCGTTTTCAACTCTTCAGAAATGTGCTCACTTGAGCTTGTTTGCAACTGACTCAATATTTTTTCCTTAGTAACCGGATCCATATATTTATCAATTATGCGTTGTTCAAATTGTAAATTTCGGTGTAAATGTTTATCATAATCAAAATGAGGTACATCGTATCGATCCCCATGATTGACATGCACACCGGAAAATTGCAGTTGATTGGCATCTGTTGATCCTGAATGGTGGTATTTGACCTTGTGGCGTTTGGAATTTAAACCAGATGCCGAGTATGTTGATTTGCCACTACGAGAATAGTATTTAGCTTCACCATAATACTTATTGTATTCATTTGATCGCCGGTTTGATGCAGAGAAGGTTCCTGCGCCTCCAAATGATGATGGTGATGAAGATTGGTCGTATGCGCGTTTCTTTTTGACATCTTTTAAAGTATCATACGCATTCACCATGGCCACGTATTTAGCATTGTTACTTTGTTTAGCTTCGTCATCTAAATGTTGATTTAAATCAGGATGGTATTTTTTGGATAATTTCTTAAACTGTAGTTTGATTTCTTTGATAGTGGCATTTGTGGGAAGTTCTAGTAGTTGGTAGTAGTTCTGATTGGCAAAGGGAGAAGAAGGGGAAGTGGCAAATAGTCGTATTGATCGGAAGAGCATTGAGTGGGTGTGGGTGAGGACGTTGTATTGAAGAATATGTTGTAGATCGTGAGTGCAATATTGTGAAATATAGTAAGTGATAAAGTGATACTGGGAGATGGGCTGGCCGTATGAGTCTAGCTGTTCGTGACAAGGGGTTATCTTGTATAGAATGATGGGATGAAATGCACAGTGTTTGTAGTGTACCTCATGGTAGTGTGCGAATATCGGAATTTATCTATATACATGTAGCGCAGGTTCAAATCTGATAGGAAGATGTAATGATAAGGGTTTGTATACGTTTTAATAAGCCACTATTACACACTTGTGATATAGTTGTTACCAGACTATATTACCATCACAGAACACAATACCCAAATGGCGGGTATGCAATGTCTCTTGTATCATATAAATCTCTGTATCTTGTTGTGGTGTATATGGATCTTGATAGAAATCAGTGTCACAATTCTTTTTTTTTTGACACTGTTCACGTGACTGCTTTAAAAAATATAGTTGCAATCATCATTGTGTGTTTTCTCTTGTAAAGACGTATTGAGGTGTTGAAAGACGAATAAACTATCGAAGTAGGGTATAGGCAGGTACGTGTGCTGAGTGAGACAATAAGCTGTAGTATTTTAGCAAATCATTAATTATTTGCTAAGTCGATTGGTTTGTGTTAAACTAGTATCTCAACCCGACTGCTTATAAGAAGCTCTTCAGCAATATCACGTGGATATATATGTATAAATCATAAGTACTGCAATATAAAAAGATGATGATGATAAAGATGATGATCAAATGTGTCAGTGAATCATGTGACAAGCAATAAAATTTAATATGGTAGCGTTTGAGCAAAAGAACAAAAAAAGAAAAAAAAGAAACAACAACAACTCACGTACACACACGCACACTCACACAACACACAAGAATCTCAAATTTTTTACAAACCGGCCACCACTGCACAAACCACATATCACATACATATCACACAACACACACATATCACATATCACATATCACATACCACGTACACATATACATACCCACACCCATATACTTACACACAATACCACCTAAACCATCCACATACACTTACTACATATTACTACACATCACTCACAACTTAACACTCATACACACCACACACACACACACACACAAGAATCACATAATTTGTAATCTTTACACACAACTATTTTCACAAACCACTGAATCTTACCCACACACACACACACACACACGCACATACGTACCCTAACCATGAGTTCAAAATCTGCTGCTGCCATCTTGCAACGACAATTTAAAGATTTAACCGATCCTAAAAAGAGAATCCCATCATTCCACATTGAATTAGACGATGACAATATCTTTTTATGGAACATTGGAGTAATGGTACTCAACCCCGACTCATTATACCATGGTGGTTATTTCAAAGGTCAAATGCGATTCCCCCAGGATTTCCCATTCAGTCCACCATCATTCCGTTTCACACCTGCCATTTATCATCCAAACATTTATCGTGATGGTCGGTTATGTATAAGTATCTTGCATCAAGGTGGTGATCCAACTAGTGATGAACCAGAAAGTGAGACTTGGTCACCAGCACAAACGGTTGAAAGTGTATTAATCTCGATCATTTCATTGTTGGATGACCCTAATGGCAATTCTCCAGCAAATATTGATGCATCAGTTGAATTCAGAAAAAATTTCCCTGAATACAAGAAAAGAGTATTGAAGGAAGTTGAAAGGTCTAAAAAGGATATTCCTGAAGATTTTGTCATGCCTGATGATTCATCTGTTGCTTATAGTAATAATCAAGCTATCAAAAATCGAGAATTGATTGAGGATCCAATAGATGAGGATTTTTGGTATGAAAGTGAAGAAGAAGAAAGTTTTGACGAAGAGAGTGTTATGGATGAAAATGAAGGTGATGAGTTTGAACAAGATGATGATGAAGAAGAGGAAGAAGAGGAAGATGAAGAAGTGATTGCAAAGTGAAAAGATGAGCACAACTTACGAAATGGAGACAAGCGGGCTTTACGAATCTTTTATTCAACCGAGTTTCGACCTTGTTTCGCACCATCAACAACTACTTTCCACTTAACCACACCCATCATGATGTTTTTTCTTCATTACTTCTGCTAGTACAACTACATCTACTACTACTACTACTACTACTAATTACTATTGGCATGTATATCTTTTTTTTGTTCTTCAATCATACCCTTTTTATTGTTATACATAGTATATATTCTATTTATATTTGGTATAGCTCATGTTTAATTTTGGTTTATTTTTACTGTTTTAGTTTGTTCTGATATAGATGTGATCTACATACTCTGAAAGAAAATGCAAAAGTGTAGATTCCTTTACGGGTGATAAGTACATATATCCAAGAATGAGTTGTCATTAAACTCAACCACGTCAAACTTCATCCAGGTAGGATTAGAAATGACGTTAATCGTTATTGTAAACAAAAAAGTTCTCAGAAATAGGTAACAGCTGCCACAAATAATCCGTAATTGGTTCAATTTTAGTTTGTTATTGGTTCATGATACCCTTTTAATCCTTGGCCTAATGCATTTACAACCGAATCAGTCTTGATCTTGGCAATAGCGTCAACTTCAAAATCAAAAGAAGAGAGATCTCTTTCTTCCCTTGCTGTTGCTGCTGTTGCTGCTGTTGCTGTTGTCGTACTTAAATTTCCTGATTGGTAGAATAGTACGACAAAATACCCATTAAACAAATCTACATCATAATCTTCATAAGCGTTATCAAATTCAGCATCTTTATCATCATTAGTTGTAGATTTCGTGTTATTTTCCCCACTACGCTTGATATCTTGTCCATTATCTTTCAATTGCTTAGCGCCTCTATTATCTTTTTGTCGTGATGGGTTTTGATCAAGGTTAACTTTTGAGATTATACATTTAACAGTACCGAAATCAACAATTGACCAATCATTAGCATCATCGGTGTCACTACTTGACTCGTCAGAGTCGGTGGCTTCGGTAATTGTATTGTATGCAATTAATGAATATATCTTTAATTGATCCAAGGTGATGAACGACGTTCCATCTTGCGAGTCTGCGTTACCCCCTGTATAAACTGATGGTGTTGCTCTAGCGTGGTCGTATTCTTCACCTGTTACTGTGGGCATTGTTGTTGTTGTTGGAGTACCAGCTTTGGAACTATGCAAGGAGTGCAATTGCAGTTGTGGCTGCAGTTGCAGCTGCAGTTGATGATGATCAACACGCTCCGTGGATTGACTCTTTGTAGTGAGTGAGATTAATGGATTGCCATGGTTGGATAATAATGAAATTGAAATTGGATGGAAATTGGGTACTGAGGGAGTTGATGATGTTGTTGTAGATCCCGGTGACAGTAGTGCTGATTTGAGCAAGTTTGATATTTGATTCTGCTGCAACATTATTTGGGATGTAGTGTGCTCAGTGAATACAGTGTTTGGTTAGTGGGTGGATTGTACCCTAGATGGTATCTTGTGTCGTGATTTTTTCTGGATGCAATAGTCAGTTTGTATCTCAATACGACACTAAAAAAAAAAACAACTAAAATCTATACTTAAATATCCCTTTTGTTCTAATAAACTCTATATATATACCCTCAATGCTGTAATAAATATGTCTACGTTATAAAGTATCCTCTTCTATGTGATCCCCCCCTTACAAGGTAAACAATCCAGTTCCCTTTTTACCAAATGGATAAACAAACAATGCAGCCGCAAACAACCCCACACTAATACCAATTGAAACTTCTACCATAGTGGCACCAAAACTCAACGAGCTAGTAGAATCGGTAGTTGTAGTAGTCTCCTCAGTTCCATTTCGATTAGTAATCTTATCAGCAGTTTGCAAACCGGAAATCAACGAACTCTTGGAAGCAATACCCGAAGGAACTTGGACGAAAATTGCTGGCAACATTGCTGATACTGCGACACCTTTCCAAATACGTGAGTACAAGTTTCCACATATTCCCACAATGAATGCACCAATGCATGCTGTGAATTCGGTCACATTGGAAAAATGTTTCCCAGCAAAGTAGGAACCAATGTAACCTATACCGGCAATTATAATCATAATCGGCAATTGCCGCCATTTTGCTTGATTGATTAGCCCAAGACATGTTGCAAAAAGCGGCACAAACAAAATTCTCCACTTGTCATCCATAGTATGGCCCTTGGCACAACTATTCTGCGAAGTTGCATCATGATAAACCCATCCAAATAATGCTGACCCTAAAGTTATACCAAATCCAAGAAACAAGGAATAGATAATAGCATAAAACATCCTCACTGCACCAGCCACCAAATTTCTCGATTGTAATTCCAATGACCCTGACAAGATGATATACCCGGGCAAGATAATCGCCAAGGAACCTTGAGCAATGGCACTAAAGCAAAACAAATCACCACCTCGAATAGATCCAATACCACGAGCAATAAACGAAACGACAATTGCCGATGATACTTCAAACACATTGGAATATAAATTCGACAATGTCGAAACGTAAAATTGTAAGAAACCAACGCATAATCCAATACCAAAACTTATCGGTAAATCAATCCATCCACCATCAAATGCAAATGGCGTCACTGCTAAAGAACCAAGCCCGTAGTAGAAAACACAAAGCCATGGTGGGAACTTGTTCTTTTCTTTTAGCAAATCATCCAATTTCTTAGTGGCTTCTTCAACACCAATCAAATCATGCGTCACTGCTTTATACAACTTGTGGGCATCCGATAATTTACCTAAATTGATCCCCTGAGCACATCTAACAAGATGAACTTCAGAAGTTCTCGTTGCTGCATCACCAAATGAAACCAACATGCATCCAGGGAAATAGATAAATTGTCCATCAATTTCCAATACCCGCGATGTCATCACCATATACTCTTCTAATCTATGTGTTGGTGCTCCATACAACATCAATGCACGACACATATTGATGATGAATCGTTGACGTTGTAACACGTCAGCAATGTGAACTGTAATACGCAATCGTTCGGCCTTTTTGTTACGTTTTAACTTTTTAAGTTTATTCGTTGGATCAGTAGGTCTCTTTTTAGGCATTTTCGGTTTGGCATTTTGGAATGATGGTAAGCCAGCAGAGTCATATTTGCCTTTACCGTCTACACCACCATTACCACCACCACCACCGCCAAATCCACCATTATCATCATCGTCATCATCGTCATCACTTGCATCTGGTAATGGCCTATCATTGGCACCACCGCCACTTCGTCCTCCTTTTCCATCAAAATGCCTCATCTTGTTAGCTGCTTTACCGAGGGCTTTTCCTGAAGCCTTGATATTCAGGTACCCCCTACTAGCACCGTGTTGAGCTGACTTCATACCATGCTTGACACCAGCACCAACATCGGTGCCAAATCTAGTTAAATCTAAATGCAGCGTAGGTCTCTTGTGCTCGTCAAAACTGTCAACTGTTGAATCATTGGTATCGACATTTGTCAAGGAACTAGCTGATTTATTCTCCATTGGTTGTTGATATAATCGTAATAATGAAGACAAGACTCCTGCTTGAACGTGTTTGGGCGGTTCAATATAATTACCATCAACATCAGCCAATTCATTTGGTTCAGAATCATTATGACCACGGAGAAACAAATCAGGGTTTGGTGCATAAAACGGATTATCTTTATGTTCATCTGAATCTTTATCAGTTGATTTCTTGGCTTCTTCATTTTCATCTTTGGTCTTTTCATTGATTAAATCATCAGTACTTCGAGTAGGTGTCACATCAGCACTAGTGTTTGCACTTGTGTTTGATGAATGGAGCAATGCATCAGGAATATGTTGATCAACCAATGCCTTAACCTCATCACTTAAATCGTCGTATTTGGAAAGAGGTTGTAATTCAATGTTATCATGATGATAATCACCACGGTCATCATGATCAGCAAAGCCAACTCGTTTCTCTTCATCTTCATTGCCATTTCTATCTCTTGAAGCACGACTGGCACCAGGTGCTAATCCACCACCACTTAATCCTTGATGACCACCAGACAAGACTCTTCCTAAAAATGTATCGCTATGACTAATATCATGATCTTGTGATGGGATGCGATCAGCTAATGACATTTTACGAAGTATGCCTCGAAGACCACCTGTGGACTCTTTTGATCCACTTTGCATGCTCTTTTTAGAAGCACTTTGATTAGTTTCATGTGAACGCATTGAATGAATCGATGGTTTACGAGGTTGTCTAGAAGAGTCGGAAGATGACGATGCTGTGTTTGCGGCAAAGTGTTCGTCTGATGATTTTCCTGATGATCCTGACTTTGTCCTCTCAAGGGGATCTTGATGATACGATTCTGGACGTCCGTGGTTTCTTTTGGTGATCTCATGTTCCTCATCCGATGAATCGGTGTGATAAAACTGTTCGTGAGGAGCTTGTTGGATATGAGTGAAATCGGTATGAGTTTGGTCTTGATAACTTCCGTCGTCAGAGTCAGAGTCGTCATCACTTTCAATGGGACCTTGGCTTTTTCTAATGTCGTCAGCATCAAATTTGAAATGCGGCAAGTTTTGCTTACCTGAACTTGACCCACCAGGGTTAAACTCGTCATCATCATCATCATCATCATTGGAATCAGAATCACCGTCGCCACCCGCGTCGTCTTCAAACGAAGCGTAAGACAGTCTGGATGCATTTAAAGAAGCTCTTGGGTCTCGAGGAGTATAAGAATCAGGGTACTTTTTTGTATCGCTCTTCTTGTTTTGAAATTTACTGGCAACTTTATTGAAATTTGAAGATGTTTGTTTAGTAAACTTTGATTTCTCCTTCTTTTGATTCTGTTTACGAACTTCATTTAGGTTGAGTTGTTGTTGTGGTATTTGGATATGGAATCTATTTTGAGACCCTGGGTTATACTCATCATCACTGGATGAAGAATAGTCATTTGACATGGTGCAGTGGGAAACAGTTGTGTTGGATATATGATGATGTATAATACTGCAGTGTTGGTATCGGGAATCTGTTGCTCAATTCAGATGGCCCTTTCGTAGTTTGAAAGCGAATGAAATAACCTGTTGGGATAAGTAAGAAAGTGGCTTCTTATTGATATGGTCTTTTTTGAATTTGTAGGAATCTTCTTCTATATATATAAATCCTCGTCTTCTGAGAAGTAACTTTTGTGGTCTGCGTCGACTGATATGGTTGTTGGTTCGTTATTCAGCGTTTAGTAAAAAAGAAAAAAGAACTGTTTTGTTCTTCTTTAATTCGTGTGCTGGTTTGTGTAACATGAGAATTTTTTTGAAAGGAGTTCGTATGACATCATTTGCTAGAATACAAAATTTTATAAGAGAACACGTCCAAGGCGAGGTTTTACCTACAGCGTACCAGGGTATCAGAGTTGCGTTTGGCATTTATCAATCACTCCACCTGAACCGTACCACTACCTTCACTCCGTAAATCGATGATAACTTCCTCCATTGAAAGGTTTGGACTGGAGAAAATTCTATTATAAAACTCACCTTTTCTCAAAACAATGTCCCTGTGTATACAACCACAAAACCCATGCTTTTCGCTGATGGTATTTACCCTTTCTCTTGAACGGAGAGCTAGTAAAGAACAGGATCAAGACGTAATTACTCCACTCCCTTCTCCACACGGCTTTGACAAGCATGTAAAGATTGAGATAAATGATTTTAACTCTGATTGTACACGAAAGCCATGGGTGGATTTGAAATGGGCCGTATCATCGTTTATCTTGGTTTTCTGTCAACACACTTCTACGCCCTACCCCCCTTTATATAAAGAATATGAGTTAAATGGCTTAACTCCGATTTATCCTTATTGTGACAAATGAAGAATAAATAAATTTCTCACTTCTTCTCTTCTCTATGTGCCTCTTTCGCAACCAATTTTGTGACTTTGATTATGAAAGGAGAGTGCGCAAAAAAAAAAAAAAAAGATAAAATGCAGCATTATGTCATTTTACTACTTTCAAAGCACTATTAGTCAGTAATATGTATATGTATAAATTAGACTTTGCAGAGCTTATGTAGTTTCAATTGCTTTACAACAGTTTTAGTTGCTCATCTCAAGAAAACTTCACTTATCAATTATCGATATAGCTTACAACGAATCAACCACTATGGTGTGCAGCTCCGCCCTATTTATACACTTTCTTCCCATTGTACGCCACACCACTCTTGTATATATCCAACCTTGTGATCATCAAAATTCTCTTCTGGAATGTAATCTTCAACGTCAGTGCATACGATAATCGTACCCCAGGACATTCCATTCAATATATCCTTGATATCAACATTATCTCCATTCAATCCTTCTAGATCCATGATTGCCTTTGGCATCAATTGTAATTCGAATCGACGTTCACTACTGGGGTTGTAAGCTGGACGTGGAATGTTTGGTTGAGCATTTTCATTTAAAAAGATTTTGGCAACTTCGTCTTTGCCATTGTAAAGTAATGGTTTACCATTTAGATCATATCGCAAAACTTGACCTGGATTGTGTTTAACTGTCGATGAAAAGTGTTCAAAATACTTGTCATCTAACATATTAGAAATTTTGGTTGTTTGCGGGTCCAATACCGCTGATGATGATGATCCACGTCTTTTGCTTACTGATGAACCTTCTTCTGGAGCATCGTTCTCTTCAATCAAATGCTTGTACTTGGCCAATTGAGCTTCCTCGTCTTTGTCCTTGCGGAATTTCTCCACGTCAACGTAAACAAAACTGCCATTGTATTGAGGTAAGTCACCTTGTAATTTTTTCTCTACCTTTTGGGGCAGTTTTGGTGCTGTTTTTGCCACGTCAGCATACAGTTGAGGTTTAGCAATGGAGGACGGAGTTTCGGTAGTTTTTGCTTCAGTTTTGGCAAATGGATGAGACTGATTGCTGTTGAATGGATTATCGCTTTTTGCGAAAGGATTTGATCCTCCAAATGGGTTATCACCAGACTTGTCCTTGGCGAATAAATTCTTGGTTAACTCATCATTCAATTTCTTCAGTTGTTCCAGTTTCATCTTGTCTTCCATTTCCTTCATCTTAACACCATCTAGCTCTTCCTTTATCCTTTGAACTACGTCCTCATTCTTATTGATACCTCTGATAGCCTTGACACTGCCCTTTTGTTTCGAACAATGTCCATTTTTACAACCAAATAAGTACAATACCCGATCGTACAAAGCGCCATCAAGCGGTGAGAACGCTTGTAAAAGTAATGCCATTTTCTTATCACAATGATTGCATGTCAAATAGCTTTCTTGTGGTTTGGACTCGGGACGAAGCCACACGGGTTGTCCACCAATAAACGTATCTTCAATTGTTGGCTCATCGTCTGGTGACACAGGTCCGTCCACGAATCCTAAAAGCACTCTTGATTTTTGGTTTTCATTGGAATCGTAAATACTTTCCTCGTCTGATGAGTATTCTTCTTGCGATGATGACATGGTTGATATCGTGGTGACGATCTTTAGATTTTGAAGCTCATCGAGATGCCTGATACATTTTGCATTTCTGCGTTGCGAAGCGCTACCGAGACATGTTTGCAATCGTCAATCTTTTGTAGCCTCAGAAGAAAATTACGACCATTAAAGTTAACAGAGATCCAGTTATGGTCCTCAAATTCCCAAAGGTTTACAGTTAACTCGTTATTTTGCATCTCTTGATTGGATTATGCATTAAATCTGTTTGTTCGAAATTCGCAACATTTTCAAGCAAATGCAAAGAAGTAAAAAATTTAACACTAAAGAGTAACAAATGAGTAATTGCATCAAACTCTCTTACAACATCAACCCCAACGATTCAACCAAGTCATATTTATTCGATTTTAAGGATCAGCTACTGCCCACGCAAAATAACCTGCAGACCTTCCACTTCAACCCAACTCTTCTTTACCCTAGGAGTTTGGAGGTGAGTTGCGCTGATAAAGATACATGAAAACAACCGGAACAAGTTTAATGACGCATCGGAACAAAACACCATTTTCCGACTCGATTCCGAGTAGCAACAATGGTTAATACTTTTGGTTAAGGCTCACGTTCAGGCTAATGTCTGGGTTGCAGCTGAGGGGATTGTGACTCTAAATCAATTGTCATCAACTGACTGGGTGAGACCGAGTTCGACATTTTCTTGTCTTGATTTTCTCTGTTGTTATCAATGGTATTTTCCAACAGATTGTAGCATGTTTTGTCAACAAGTGGGCTTTGGCCCTCCATTGTGTAAGATTTAGACTTAGCATAGAGACGAAGATAGAGAAGCTTTTTAAAGGACATCATGCATAAATGAGCAGAGCCCTTTTTTATAAGTGAAAATTGTATCGCATTTGTGCCTTTTTTAAAACTGAATGGCAGTAAGAGAAACGTTTTCAATGAGGGCTTCATTTTTTGTTATTCAATGATGAGTCAATGGCATAACGCCTTTTTTGAAAGAATAATGACAACAAACGGTAAATCTGAATTCTATGTAATTCTAATGTTCAAGTTTACGATACAGGAAATCGTGGTTGATTGAAGTAAATTCTCGCCGAGAGAGACGTTCAAAAGTTCACCTTGGTATACATTCTCTCGAATGTTCTCTTAAATGAATCAAAGAGGTCCGGGGAGTCCACTAAATGAAGGGAAACGTGCATATATATCTAACTAACTTTACACGTTTTAGCTGATTGTGCTGTCATTCCCGATGTTCGAAACAATCTCTATGGTTTGATTTTTGCTCCAAATATACATTTCTCTCTAGAAAAGATCCCCAACTTCGCAATCAATTTTGTTTTGGATGTTGTGTACTATGCCACCGAAGAGCCATCAAACTTGTTAGAACCGACATGGATGACAGAAGTCCTATTTCGAAGCACCAACTAAACAAAATGTTTCCAATAATCTCAATCATCTCAAAAGCAACTGTCCCCATCACGAGTGCACGACATATTGCGAGCCTCATCAATGCTTTTCCAGTTAATTGAGCTTGCAAGTAAGCAAGAGCATGAAAGGTGGTGCAATGAATAAAGCTAACGCAACAAAGCTGCAATATACTACCTTTGTTTCATGATTGAGCAAAGGATTTGTAGTTACATCTCTTCGCTTGGGTTCGGTTTGAGGAATATTTTGCATCTCAATATCTGTGGAGGTGGGTTTTGATACAGCTTGTTGCATCTTTGAAGATTTTCCAGTTGGTGCAACATTGAAAGCATTTGTCCGGTATGGCACTGAGGTATAAGTTGAGCTACTAAAATCGGAACAGACTCGAGGGCCGACAAAACTTACTATCCTCGAGGGAAGAAGACGACCTTTACAATTGATAAATTTGGTGCACTCTCCTCAACCTTCTTTGGATGCAAAATGAAATATATCTTGCTTTAGTAATACAAATTTGGGTACTGTCATCGTGTAAAGAGTTGCCAGATGTGCAGGCCTTAAGTAGGATTTTGATTCGCTTTCCTTGATTCATCGAGTAGAGGTGACAATGATAACCGTGAATTTGGTCTACAGTTGCTCTTATACTAACATAATAATTAAAAACTACTTGACGCCTAGGCTAAATACACTTTGATTTAGTTCTCATCTTCCCAAGAGTTTGAACTTGAATGTTCCCTCTCGTGTATACGTCCATTTGATGAGCATGCAAATAAGGTAGATTAAGATAGTAGTAGATACACCGATGCCTAAAAATATTTTAAAAATAGTCTCTTGCCAAACAAACTTCCAACTTCAAAAATCATTGCCCCAGCAACAAGGCCACAAAATATTGCAAAATTAAATACCAAGATTCTAAATGTCTCTGCTTTTTATTATCCGAGCCCAGCATAAATCCCACAGCTATCTCAAAGATAAATGTACAAACGACGCAAAAAATGATCATAGTCTCAAACGTATTATCCTTCCATGTATCAGAATGGCTCGCTTCATGCAAATCTCGGCTTTCACGAAAGATATAACTTGGTCGAGACACATGAGGAGTAGGTTCGGAAAAGCTTTTGTCTTAGTCACGTGCACCAGTAGTATGAGGTTCTGGGTCAGGATCCTTCAAAGGCTGATAAAATGGTTCCATATCTCTTATGGGTAAAAAGTAGAATACTTGAGACTCAAGGAAACTTTCTCAACTGTTGGAGGTGGTTGTATAAAATGAGGTCGAAGACTTTTGCCTTTCTCATCACAGAAATTATTGTGGGTTGGAATAGTAGAAGCAATTGCAACTCTACACTTGTATTTACTGCATATTGTCTTTGGAGGCACTGAACAAGTGAACGTCGTTGATGAGGAAGTGTGTTGTGGTGCTGGTATGTTACACAGAACTTTCATAGCGGCCACACCTCTCCATTCCATGTACCTATTCTGTGAACCCACCAAAGGTATAATTCTAGGTCGGTTGGACCCATTGTTTCTATGCCCTCTACCAGATATCTGAGTGCTGCTTTTGTTGTAACATACAATTTAACCACCCTGTTCTTTAAAAACAAGACTACTGATTACACTACATGTTACTGGAAAGCATTATTTATTGGTAACTTTTCAAAGATAATAAAATTTTCACTTCCAGTAGATGTGCCACATGTTTTCATTTCCACTAATTTGTTACTAATATTTCTTTTGCCGTCTAGTTCCGTCCATACTCTACAGCAGGGACACTCTTACATTATAAAGGGGCTAGCTTAAGAAAAGATTCAAAGAGACTTTATATAAACTAGGTATAATAAAAACTCATATTCAGCTAGGACTATCAAATAGAGATTGGGTTTTATTCTAGCCGCGACGGGGTACGATAATTGCCAGAATGAACTTTTCATTGGCGAAGGTCTGAAAAAACATAACAATCTATCCCAAGCTACCCATGACTATGTCTACTTCAGTGGAAAAGAAAAAAAAAATTTGATAATCATACAAAATGCCAGGAACATGAGGGTATACACAAATGCTGAAACAACCCCGCCGATGAATTTTGGTTCTCCTGTTAATTTATCAATTTGAAGAACATACGCACTGGTAATACAAATGCAGTATAGCCCGAGATTAATGCACAATATACCAAGGTAGGTGGCATCATTAAAGAATAAAGCAATTGACATGCCAAATAAAATTGTTCCTAAAAAACCAAAATAAAGTATTTTGAGAAAACTATCGGGGCATTCTTTGACTTCTTTTTGTGTCCTCTCGCAATTTCCCTCTTCTAAATTGTTCGGCAATGATGATGATGTTTCTAACCCTGAAGTGGAGGAGTCAGTTTGTGTGAATGAAGCTGCGGAGTCTAAAGTGTGGACTGTCTCATCATTCAAGTCATCTAGTGGTTGGTACGTGCTACTCATGATTGTCGAGTTGTGGTGAATTTAAAAAGAGAGCAAGTTGTTGATAAGAAACTATTTATTTTCTTTCGCTCAACAAAAAAACACAAATCATACAAACTACCAGGAATACGAAAGTAAAAACGAGCCCACAAGCAATTCCTTTGATGAATTTTGTCTGTCCCACTATTGATTCAATACCGAATGAGATCGTTCCAGAAACAAAAATCATGTATATGGAGATATTTAATGACAATATACCAAAGATATGGGCTGTTGGACCCACATCTGCGAAAAACAAAATCATTGAAACAAAAAAAAGACTTAACCCAACCATTAAACAAAAAGTAAACCGATTAGCATCACAGTCTCGATCATTGTGGGATGGTGTTTGATTAGTCCCATCCTCCAAATCTTCTTGTAACGATGATGTTCCCTGCGCAGAGTTGGAGGGTTCTGTTTGAGTAAATGGGGGTGGTGAATCATCATACTGAGGACCTTGGTCTTCATCTAAAGTGTGAGGTTTCTTGAAATTCAAGTCATCTAGTGGTTGGTACGTGCTACTCATGATTGTCGAGTTGTGGTGAATTCAAAAAGAGAGCAAGTTGTTGATAAGGAACTATTTATTTTCTTTCGCTTAAATTTTTGATGCCGCTCAAGAAAAAAGTGGACACAAATCAATTTAAATGTAAGTTTCTTTTTTCCGCGGCCGTAAACAAAAGCATGCGCAATTAGTGCAAACACAAAACCACAACCAATCACATCAATATCCGAAGCACTGCATCTTAGAGGTGAGACGAAATGAATCTTATATTCAGTGATGCAGCCAAGGCCATGGAATCCATCGAACTTAATACATATTTGCTACATCTCCTTTCAACCATGCTATTATCTGAAGCATTAATTATTTACAAGTATCTCTTATGTTCAATCTCCTCATACACTAAAATTTTATCGCCAGCTTCAAATCCAGTCCAGTTGTGGAATCCTAGCCCACATTCATTACCCTTTCGGGCCTCACTTATATCGTCCTTAACATGCTTCAAAGAAGATAACGTACCTTTAAACACTTCTTTATCGCCTCGCAAAACTTTCACATCCGATGAACGTTTAATCACTCCTGTAGCAACTTTACAACCAGCAACTTTGATTTTGGATTTACCTTGAGTGATGGTGAATATGTCCTTGATGTCAACTTCACCAAGAATCTTTGTCTCAATTCGGGGCTTCAAGTGCGAGTTTAGCTCATCAGTGACTTGTTCAATCAATCGGTAAATGATATTGTGTTCTACAATGTTGATTTTTTCCCGTTCAGCTCTTTGAACAATTTGTTTTGGTGGTTTGATATTGAAGCAAAAGATGGTTGCATTAAAAGTTTTGGCCATGTCGAGATCACTGTCAGTTGGAGCACCAGCAGAGTGGGAAATAACACAGGATTGGACTTCGTCATTACCTAACTCATGAATACTCTCTTTGATAGCCTCTGCTGATCCGAATACATCAGACTTGATGATGTAGTTGCATTTGGTTATTTTTGTATCTTGTGCTTCCCGTTCTAGTTCGCTAGAGTCTAAACCAGCTTTTTTCAACTCGGCAATCTTTTCCAACCGTTCAGCTTCTTTGATTTCCTCGGCTCGTTTGATATTGATATCCTCAATGTCTCTTGATGCTTGAATCTGCTGGGCACGAGCTATACGAAAATCAATCACTTTCTTGGCAATTTGCTCCAGTTTGGCTTGTATGATATGATCACCGCTGTCTGGTAATTCCTTCCATCCCCATACTTGCACCGGGGTTGAAGGACCAGCTAATTTCACAATTTTACCCTTTTCATCCTTCATGCCTCTGATTTTGCAAAATGTTTCACCAGCTACAATCACATCACCATTTTTCAAAGATCCACGACGAACCAATACAGTTGCAACGTTTCCCATACCTTTCACCAATTCCGACTCAATAACCCAGCCTTCGGCAGCCACACCTTTTTCCTCTGCTTTGAAATCATTCAATTCACTAAGCGTGATTATAGCTTCTTCCAACTTGTCCATGTTCAATCCAGTTTTACCAGAAACTTGCACCGTTTGAGTCTCTCCACCATAGTCTTCAATATCAATATCTTGCGCTGCTAAATCACCAAGTACTTTATCGACATTAACACCTGGTTTATCACACTTATTCAATGCAACAATCATTGGCACGCCTGCCTTTTTTGCGTGCTTTATGGCTTCGATGGTTTGTGGCATCACTGAGTCATCAGCAGCAACAACAAGAATCACAATATCAGTAATTATCGCTCCTCTTTCCCTCATTTTCAAAAATGCTGCGTGTCCTGGGGTGTCCAAAAACGTAATCTTTTTACGGGACTTTGGCGTAACCACTGAAAATGCACCAATATGTTGAGTGATTCCCCCAAACTCGCCAGATACAATTGACGATTTTCTCAAGTAATCAAGAATAGTGGTTTTCCCATGATCAACGTGACCCATTATAGTGACTACTGGGGGTCTCTCTTTTAACAATTCCTCCTTCACTGGCTCAGAAAATAAATCGTCGTCCGATTCAGCTACAGTTTCCACTTCTATATCGTATTCATCGGCAATCATGGCGGCATTCTCCTTGTCCAAGATGTACGAATGTCGAATATCTTCAAACCCTAAACCTTCCAATTTTTTAAACACGTCGTTTAATGGCACTTGCATGATTGTTGCCAAATTTGATACACTTATGAATGGTGGAAGCTGAATTTTAACCAATGGTTTTCTTTGTTCTTTGATTTTCCTCACTTTGCGCTTCCTCAATGGCTGAATACGCACCATGTCATCACGTTGGTGCTTCTCCTGCTGTTCTTGTCTGGCTAGATCTTTACGGAGCTCTTCATATTTAAGCATCTTTTGCTTTTCAATTTCTTCCTTGGATAGATGCGGAGCAGAAGAAGCAATTTGCTTGTCAAAGTCTCTCATCTTGTTTGAGTTTGACGTGTGGTTTTTGCCAACACCACGTGGTTGCACCTTCCCATGAGACGATGTTCGCTGTACTTTGTGATGCAGCTTTTTAGGACCGGAGTTACCCACTGCTGGATCCCCAGCTCCCTTAGTGCCATGATTTCTACTTCGAACTCCTTGATGACCGCCTTTTTGATCGGTCTTTGGTTGCGAATATTGTTGTGCAAATCGATTCACTTTCGGCCTTGTCTCAGTTGATTTCTTTCGGATTTCGTTGATTATGTCAGCATAGGATCGCGTTAGTAGTCGCTTGTTTCCAAGCTCTCTATGTAGTAATCGGGTAAACATGGCTCGGCTGATAAAACAGATTGTAACAATGACGTGCAAAGCTTTTTAAAATTTTTCAACTGATTATCTTTTTCACGGTTACGTTTTTGTGCCACATTAATCAACGTGACACTACTTTTTTTTTTTTTTTTTTTTACCTATGCAATTACATTATTTAGATTTATACAAG